>PVBE010583385.1_pt1 | contig 70023 bp, 61 predicted proteins | sample 1631181 | NCBI WGS metagenome assembly PVBE01 (sample SAMN08397723, study PRJNA350692) | Marine metagenome, whole genome shotgun sequencing project. | isolation source: water | place: Pacific Ocean | collected 2012-04
AAGCACCGGCCGAGGAGGCCCCGGCCGAGGAGACTCCTGCCGAGGAAGCGCCAGCCGAAGAGGCCGCCGCCGGGGAAGCACCGGCCGAGGAGGCCCCCGCCGAAGAGGCGCCGGCGGCGGAAACGCATGCGGACGACGAGGAGAAGTCGGCGACGTGATCGGCGTCGATCCGGCGTCGGTCCAACCGGGGACGCGCACCCATGGTGACCAAGCTGATCTGTGTCGGCATTCTTACGGGCGCACGGGGGCTGAGGGGCGAGGTGCGGATCAAGAGCTTCACCGACGAGGCGGCCGACATCGCGGCCTACGGTCCCCTCACCGACGAGAGCGGCGTCCGGACGTTCCAGCTTAGCGTCTCGGGTCTCGTCAAGAATCACGTCGTGGCCCGCATCGAAGGCATCGACGACCGCGACGCGGCACTGGCCCTCAAGGGCACGCGCCTTTATCTCGCGCGTGAGGCGTTTCCCGAGACGCCGAGGGACGAATACTACCACGTCGATTTGATCGGGCTGAGCGCGGCACAAAAGGACGCTGACGGCGGGCCGGACGAGGTCTTCGGAACGGTCACGGCGGTCCACGACTTCGGTGCCGGCGACATCCTCGAAATCGACCGCGGCGGCGGCGAAACGATCATGGTTCCCTTCACCCGCGCCGTCGTCCCGGAGGTCGATCTGGCGGGCGGCAGTTTGGTCATCGTTCCGCCCGCGGGAATCGTCGTCGACGAAGCCGAGCCCAAGCGCCGGCAGCCCTCGGGCGCGGCGCGACCGGTGGCCGCAAGGAAGCGTGAGAGCGGCAAGGCGGGCCACGCGAACGCGGATCACGGCGTGGGGCGCGCGGATCAGGGAAAACGAGGTCGGCCATGACAGCGATTCGCGAAGCCGCACGTTGGCGCGTCCGCGTGCTGACGTTGTATCCCGAGATGTTTCCGGGGCCGCTGGCCATGGCGCTCGCGGGACGGGCGCTGAACCGCGGCCTTTGGGCGCTGGAAACGGTGGACATTCGCGACTTCGCACGCGATAAACACCGCACCGTCGACGACGCGCCGTTCGGCGGGGGGGCCGGCATGGTGATGCGGCCGGATGTCGTCGACGCGGCAATAGCGTCTGCGACGACGCCGGATTTCGGCGGCCCCTTGATTCACTTGACCCCGCGCGGGCAGCCGCTCACCCAGGCGCGGGTCGCGGAGTTCGCGCGAGCGCCGGGGGCGGTCATCTTGTGCGGGCGCTTCGAGGGCGTCGACGAGCGGGTGGTCGCGGCGCGCGGCCTCGACGAGGTCAGCCTCGGCGATTTCGTGCTTTCGGGGGGCGAACCGGCCGCCATCGCCCTGATCGACGCGTGCGTGCGTCTGCTACCCGGGGTCGTTGGCAGGCGAGAGTCTCTGGACGACGAGAGTTTCGTAGGCGGGCTTCTGGAGTACCCGCAGTACACGCGGCCTCGCCGCTGGCGCGACCGGCGCGTTCCGGAGGTGCTCATGTCCGGCGACCACGGCCGCGTCGCCGAGTGGCGGCGACTGCGCGCCGAGGAAGCGACGCGCGAACGCCGGCCGGACCTGTGGGCCGCGTACGTCGAGCGCGCGTCCGCGCAAGAACGCGCCGACACCGGAGGCTCTCGATCGGGCCACGTGCCGGGGACCGGCCGAGGGGATCACAAGCGCCGGCGATCGGTGTGAAGCAGAGGATTGTTGCGATGGACGTCATCACGGAATTCGAAAGCGAACAAGTTACGGCGCTGAGCGCGGAACGGCCCATCCCCGAATTCCGCCCGGGTGATCTGCTCCGGGTAAACGTCAAGGTGATCGAGGGATCGCGCTCGCGCGTCCAGGTGTTCGAGGGCGTGTGCATCGCCCGCAAGAACGCCGGCCTCAACTCGTCGTTCACGGTTCGCAAGGTGTCCTACGGCGAGGGCGTCGAGCGCGTCTTCCCGGTCTATTCCACGTCGATCGCGGGTATCGACGTGGTTCGCCGGGGCGCCGTCCGCCGCGCCAAGCTTTATTACCTGCGCAAGCGTTCGGGCAAATCTGCCCGCATCGCCGAGCGCGTCGAGAGCGGCGGTACCAGAGGCAAGGCCCGATCCACGGCGAAGACGGCCGCCGGCAAGGCGGCGCCCGAAAGCGCAGAGGCGGCCGCGGACGGGGCCGTTCCCAAGGTCTGAGCCCGCCGCGGCACCCCGGAACACCGCAGATGGACAAGCCCCGCACCCTGTTCGATAAGATCTGGGAGAGCCACCTCGTCGACGTTCAGGACGACGGAACCTGCCTCCTGTACATCGATCGCCACCTCGTCCACGAGGTCACCAGCCCCCAGGCCTTCGAGGGCCTGCGGATGTCGGGCCGCAAGGTGCGTCGCCCGGAGGCGACGCTCGCGGTCGCCGATCACAACGTCCCCACCACCGACCGCAGCGCCGGCATCGAGGACGCGGAATCCCGGATCCAAGTTGAGACGCTGGAAGCCAACTGCGCCGAATTCGGGATCACCTACTTTTCCATGACCGACGTCCGCCAGGGGATCGTGCACGTCATCGGCCCCGAGCAGGGCATGACGCTTCCCGGAACAACCTTGGTGTGCGGAGATTCGCACACCGCCACGCACGGCGCCTTCGGGGCGCTGGCGTTCGGCATCGGGACCTCCGAGGTCGAGCACGTGCTGGCGACCCAGACCCTGTTGCAAAGGCCAGCGCGCAACATGCGGATCACGGTCGAAGGCGCGCTTGCGCCGGACGTGACAGCCAAGGACCTGATTCTTGCGATTATCGGGGAGATCGGCGCCGCCGGCGGGACCGGCCACGTCATCGAGTATGCGGGCGACGCCGTACGGGGGCTTTCCATGGAAGGCCGCATGACCATGTGCAACATGTCGATCGAGGGTGGCGCGCGCGCCGGGCTGGTCGCCGCCGACGAGGTGACGTTCGCGTATCTTAAGGGTCGCCCGATGGTGCCCAAGGGCGGTGCCTGGGAAGCGGCCGAAGCGTCCTGGAGAACCCTGGTCACCGACGCGGGCGCTCTCTACGAGCGCGAAGTGACGATCGACGCATCCGAGGTCGCGCCCCAGGTGACCTGGGGCACGAGTCCACAGGACGTTGCCCCGGTCACCGGTGTCGTCCCCGATCCCTCAGGCATTGCCGATGAGGGTCGCCGCCGCGCGATGGAGCGCGCGCTCGCGTACATGGCCCTCGATCCCGGCACGCCGCTCGCCGGCATCAAGCTCGACAAGGTCTTCATCGGCAGTTGCACCAATGCGCGCATCGAAGATCTGCGCGCCGCCGCCCGGGTGGTTGAGGGCCGGCGCGTGGCCGACGGGATCCAGGCGCTGGTGGTCCCGGGCTCCGGTCTCATAAAGCTTCAGGCCGAAGAGGAAGGTCTGGACCGCGTCTTCCTGGACGCCGGTTTCGAGTGGCGCGAACCGGGATGCTCCATGTGCCTCGCCATGAACGCCGACCGCCTTTTGCCCGGCGAGCGCTGCGCGTCCACCTCGAACCGCAACTTCGAGGGCCGTCAAGGTCGCGGCGGCCGCAGCCACCTGATGAGCCCCGCCATGGCCGCGGCGGGCGCCATCGAGGGATGCATCGCCGACGTACGCAAGCTTCGCTGAGGGAGGCGAAATGGAGCCGTTCACCACACTCACCGGCGTCGCGGCGCCGCTCGCGATGGTCAACGTCGACACCGACATGATCATCCCCAAGCAGTTCCTGAAGACCATCGCCCGGACCGGCCTCGGAAAGGGATTGTTTTACGAACTGCGCCACGACGAGAATGGGCGGGCGCTCGATTTCGTGCTCGACGCCGAGCCCTATCGGCGGGCCGCCATCCTGATTGCGGGCGAGAATTTCGGCTGCGGGTCGTCGCGCGAACACGCGCCGTGGGCGTTTCTCGACTTCGGCATCCGATGCGTCATCGCCCCGAGCTTCGCCGACATCTTCTTCAACAACTGCTTCAAAAACGGAATCCTGCCGATCGCGCTGCCGGCGGCGGATGTCGAGGCCTTGATGGGGGACGCCCGCGACCACAATCGGGCGACGCTGCGCGTGGACCTCGAGGCCCAGGAAATCACGCGGGTGGACGGCGAAAAGATTCCCTTCGACGTGGAGCCGTTTCGCAAGGACTGCCTCCTCAACGGACTCGACGACATCGCGCTCACCCTCGAGAAGGGCGCGGCGATCGACACTTTCGAGGATCGCCAGAGGGCCGCTCAGCCCTGGCTGTATTCGTGAGCCCACCCCGCGCCCAGGGCAAGGATTGTTCGCATGACTCGTAAGCACAAGCTCTTGCTGCTTCCCGGCGACGGCATCGGCCCGGAGGTCATGGACGAGGTTCGCCGCGTGATCGATTGGATGGGGAGGCAACGCGCGGTCGGCTTCGAGATCGCCGACGGCATGATCGGCGGCGCCGCCATCGACGCCGAGGGGACGCCGCTCAGCGACGAGACCGTCGCCCGGGCCAAGGAATCGGACGCGGTGCTGCTCGGGGCCGTCGGCGGCCCCAAGTGGGACACTCTTGCGTTCGACATGCGGCCCGAACGCGGGCTCTTACGCATCCGCAAGGATCTGAATTTGTTCGCGAATTTGCGCCCGGCGGTGGTGTTCACGGCCCTCACCGAGGCGTCGACATTGAAAGCCGAGGTAGTCCGCGGTCTCGACATCTTGTTCGTCCGTGAGCTCACCGGCGGCATTTATTTCGGCAAACCGAGCGCCATCGAGGTGCTCGCCGACGGCACGCGGCGCGGGGTCAATACGCTGGTCTACACGACGCCCGAGATCCGGCGCGTGGCGCGGGTGGCATTCGAGCTGGCGCGGATGCGCGCTGGCAGGGTCTGCTCGGTCGACAAGGCGAACGTCCTCGAGACCAGCGTCCTGTGGCGCGAAGAGGTACAAAACCTGCACGACGCGGACTACGCGGACATCGAGCTCAGCCACATGTACGTCGACAACTGCGCCATGCAGTTGATCCGCAATCCCAAGCAGTTCGACGTCATCCTTACCGACAACATGTTCGGCGACATCCTCTCGGACGAAGCCTCGATGCTGACCGGTTCGCTCGGAATGTTGCCGTCGGCGTGCCTCGGCGCCGCCGATACCGCGGGCCGCCGACTCGCCGTTTACGAGCCGGTTCACGGCAGCGCGCCCGACATCGCTGGCCAAGGCCTTGCCAACCCGCTCGCGGCGCTGCTTACCTTCGCCATGGCGCTGCGCTACTCGTTCGATATGATCGCCGACGCCGAACTCATCGAGACGGCCTGCCGCGACATCCTTGACGAAGGGCTGCGCACCGCCGACATCATGGAGGCGGGCAGGACCCAAGTCTCGACCGCGGAGATGGGCGAGGCCGTATTGCGCGCGCTCGACCGGCTCGCTACTTGAGCGGCAGCGCGCGCGCCGCGATAATGCGCCGATGCGCCGCGTCCTCGGCGTCGGGCCGCAATCGTGAAATGTCGGCGCACGAAGATCGCACGACTAGACCAGATCGCGGTCGGTCGCAATCGCCTGTGGCGATTCACCGACCGCGTGAATCTGGTCTACACTATTGAGCTTGAGCGGATGGGCGCGTTTGGTTGGAAACGCGATATGGTTCCAATCAAACGCGATCCGCCCTGTGTGAGGTGACCATGGGATATCGCTTGGCAATCGTCGGCGCGACGGGCAACGTCGGCCGGGAATTCCTGAGGATTTTGGACGAACGCGCCTTTCCCGCGGACGAAGTGGTCGCGCTTGCGTCTCCGAGTTCAATCGGCAGGGAGGTCTCGTTCGGCGAGGACAAGGTGCTGAAGGTGCGCAATCTCGCCGACTTCGACTTCGCCGGGATCGACATCGTGCTGTCGTCGCCGGGCTCCAAGGTCGCTGCCATCCACACCCCGCGCGCGGGCGCCGCGGGTGCGGTGGTCATCGACAACACCTCGCAGTTCCGCATGGACCCGGACGTGCCCCTGGTGGTGCCCGAGGTGAACGCGGACGCCATCGCCGGCTACCGCAAGCGCAATATCATCGCCAACCCCAACTGCTCGACGATCCAGATGGTGGTGGCGCTCAAGCCGCTCCTCGATCTCGCACCGATCACGCGGGTCGTCGTCGCCACCTACCAGTCCACCTCGGGTGCCGGCAAGTCGGCCATGGACGAGCTGTTCAACCAGACCCGCGGGGTCTTCGTGAACGAGCCCCCGGGCGCGCGCAGCGAAGACTTCACCAAGCAGATCGCGTTCAACGTCATTCCCCATATCGACGTGTTCATGGACGACGGCTCGACCAAGGAGGAATGGAAGATGGGGGTGGAAGCGCGCAAGATCCTCGGAGCCGACATCGCGGTGTCGGCGACTTGCGTGCGGGTCCCCACCTTCGTCGGCCACGCCGAGGCCATCAACGTGGAATTTGACGCACCCGTCAGCGAGGACGCGGCGCGATACGCGCTGGCCAACGCGCCCGGTATCGTGGTCGTGGATCACCGTGCCGATGAAGGTTACGTCACGCCGGTGGAGTGCGCCGGCGAGGACCCGGTCTACGTGAGCCGCATCCGCACCGACCCCACCGTGGACCACGGCCTCAGTCTGTGGGTGGTCGCCGACAATTTGCGCAAGGGCGCCGCCCTGAACGCGGTCCAAATCGCCGAGGTCCTGGCCGAAAATCACATGCGCAAGGCCGCCTGACGCACAACCGCCTGACGCCAATTCGTGGGGGCGCGCCTCCGGCCCATAGCGCATCGTCCAAGTTCGTGGGATGGCACCGGGCCGCATCCCGTCGCGGCGGCCCACGGCATCGTAAGATTGGAGCGGCCGGACCGGCGTGTGGGCTGGTTCCGCTTACACGGATAACGCGCTAGCCGCGGGTGCCCGGTTCAGCCGCCGCCTCGCCGTTCGGGGCGCCTTCTTCGGCGTGCGCCTTCCGGCGCTCGGTCCCCGCGTACAAGGGGTCTTGGCGGTGTCGACGGTCGGGTCCGAAGAAGCCCTCGCTCTTCACGAACGGACGCGGGTGCTCGATCGTCGTCACGATCCGCTCATAGAGCAGCTGCGCCGAGATCGGCTTGGCGAGGAATTCGCTCACGCCCGCGTCGCGGGCCTGGATCACGCGGTGCTCCTCGGAGTACGCGCTCACCATGATGATCGGGACGTAGGGGTTGGGGCTCTCATTCGGATCGCGGATCATGCGGATCAGCGTGATCCCGTCGAGTTTCGGCATCTCCCAGTTGGTGATGATGATGTCGGGATTCTGGCCGGCCTTGAGAAGCCGGAGCACCTCGATACCGTTGGCAGCTTCGGCGACGTGATCGCATCCGAGTACCCGGAGGACGGTCCGAATCAGGCTTCGCATGAACGGATTGTCCTCGGCGAGGACGACGTACACCTTTTCGAGGTCCAGATTCACCGGCGATTCCCCCGTCTCTTCGGTGTCAGACGGCCCGTAGCGCGTTCCGCCCATTATTCTCCGAAACGGGCGTCGGGCGCGAGGGGATTCGTCGTGCGCGGCGAGTCCGGACGTCGGCGCGTCAGCGAAGCCGCTCGGCCCCGAAGCGGTATCGTGGCCGAACCAGTTGGGCCTGGGCGGCGACGAGCGCCAGTTCGCTGGCGCCGATCTCGCTCGTTTTCGCGATGACCCCGAAGATCGACGCTGTTGCGCGAACGAGCGCGGTCCTAGTTCGGCGTCCGGCCAGCAGATGCCCCAGGAACAGGGCGGCGAACGCGTCGCCCGCGCCCTTGGCGAAGCATTTCAGAAGCGGCGTGGTGACGCGCCAGGCCGCATCACGCGTGACGCCCAGGACCGAGATGGCGTCCTTGGGTCCGTCCGAGGCTCGAAGCGAAGTCACCACCACCAACCGGGGGCCGCGATCGAGCAAGCCGTCGGCGGCGGCAACGGCGTCCCCGGTGGTCGCGACCGGGCGGGCGCTCAAGACCTCGAGTTCGAAGGCATTGGGCACGATCACGTCGGCGAGCGGGACCGCGTCGGAAGTGAGAAACCGGCGCACCTCGTCGGTGACGTACATCCCCTCGTCGCGATCCCCCATGACCGGATCGAGAACGTAGATCGCGTCCGGGTTCGCTTTTTTAATCTTCGAGACGGCCGCGAGCACGACCCTTCCTGTCGCCGCCGAGCCGAGGTACCCCGAAAGCACGGCCCGGCATCGCGGAAAGGCGGCCCGCGCCTGCAGGCCGGCGAGAAGCGCTTCGATCTCGGCCGGCTCCGCCACCCGTCCCCGCCACGCGCCGTACCCGGGGTGGTTGGAGTACTGGACCGTGGCGACCGGCCACACGTCGATCCCGAGGCGCTGAAGCACGGGCACGGCGGCGGCGTTGCCGACGTGGCCCAAGACAACCGACGACTGGACGGAAAGAACGCTCATTCGCCTCGCCGGTTTTCAACGACGGACGCGGCCGGAGTGCGGCCAAGGGGCCGAACGCCGTCGAGCGAATTCGCTCCGCATGTCCGGCCGCAGCGCCGAAATCGTGAACGCCACCTCATCGTGTCACATTATCGTCGCGGGCACACAATATCTTGTTGTTCTTGCGCGAAGCATCCGCTAAAAAAAGAGGCGTCAGGGTCGCGGGCTCTGGGATTCCCGCGCCGCGCCGTCGCAACGACGCTCCTGACGCCTCAAGGAGCCGGCCAGGCTCCGCGCCTGCGAAAGCGTGCTCCGTTTCGGCCCCGTGCCTTCCGCCCGGCGAGCCCTGGAAAGAGAACACCGACGCAAGACCGGGTTGGCGTGCTTCCGGCCGCAGCCGTCACCGGATCCGGCCATCCACACGCCACCGAGATCGGGGCGTCCCGCTGTCCCTTGCGCCTGAACCTCGCGCCACGGTCATGGCCCGAACGTCCAAACCCTGAGGGGTCTGACCCGTCCACGACCGGGACCGCTCCGCTCCCGCGAACGTTTGAAGACGACCCCGGCCGCCTTCATCGGTCCGCGCCGCTACCGCACGACCCGCCTCGCCCGAAGGGCGAAGCGCACCTTGCGACGCCGGAGTTCATCCGCAAACGGGAAGTGGATCCCCCCAACGGCGCCTAGCTTCGGTCTGCACGGCCGAAGCCGCGAGTCCCGCCACCAGCCGCCTCCCCGACGCCTCGGTGGCGCAAGCGCCGCCGTCCGCTCCGGGGGCAACGCCTTCCCGGGGAAACCGCAAAATCACAGGATTTATTGGTTCCCGCCAAGAAATCGCTGCACGGACGCCTTCACGTGCATCGATGATGATGAGTAGGCAACGCCTACGTTTCAATAAAAATTCTGCGGTCACTTGTTAAATCTTGTGAATAAATATCACCTGTTTACACATTTCACTCACACGTTATCCACAATATTGCCCACGCGCCTCGTATAACGGGCCGAGAATCATGACGTTATCCGACGCGCTTCCACGGCCTGAGAGTGATCGCACGCGGGCGAGGACGGCCGCCGATCATCGCGGCGCTCGGCCCGGGATTGGGCGTGCGCGTGGAGCGGCCCAGCGAATCCGCGCGATGGCGCAGCCTTCGGGGGCGCAATTGACTTCAATCTGGCGAGCGTATAAACGGGTCGGCGCACTTGACGAGCGGTCCGGGGCTGCCGCCCGGAACCCGGTTGCACAGAGCGGGTGACCATGGCGACGCAACAGCAGCGGCCTCTCTCTCCCCACCTCATGATCTACCGCCCACAGATGACGTCGGTGCTGTCGATCACTCATCGATTCACGGGCGTCGCGCTGTCGTTCGGGGCGCTGGTGCTGACCTATTGGTTGACCTCGGCGGCCTATGGGCCCGAGGCGTTCACCCGCGCGCAAGCCGTCCTCGGAAGCTGGTTCGGCCGGCTCGTGCTGTTCGCACTCACGTTCTCGTTGTTCTTCCACTTTTGCAATGGCATCCGTCACCTCGCCTGGGACGCGGGCTGGGGCTTCGAGATGAATCGGCTCCGGGCCACCGGCTGGCTGGTGGTCGCGGCGTCCGTGCTGTTGACGCTGGCGAGCTGGCTCGCGGCGTACGCGGTCGCGGCGGGAGCCTGACCCCATGGACATGCGTTCACCCATGGGTCGCGTTCGCGGCCACGGCTCGGCCGGCGAGGCGACGGCGCATTTCTGGGCCCAGCGCATGACCTCGCTCGCCCTGATTCCGCTTAGCCTTTGGTTCGTGTTCGCCGCGGTCTCTCTGGTCGGCGCCGATCACGCGACGTTCAAGGCGTTTCTCGGCCATCACGGCAACGTACTCTTGACGGTGCTCTTCGTCTTGGTGCTGTTCCGCCATGCGCAACTGGGCCTGCAGGTGGTCATCGAGGACTACGTCCACGCCGATGGCTCCAAGCTCGCGAGCCTAATCGCGGTCAAGTTCCTGGCCGCACTCGGCGCCGCCAGTTGCGCGCTGGCGGCGATCAAACTGGCTTACGGGAGCTGAGAGTCGGGTGGCGGAAGCGTACGAAATCGTCGATCACGTCGTAGACGTGGTCGTTGTTGGAGCGGGCGGCGCGGGGCTGCGCGCCGCGCTCGGGACCACGGCGGCGGGACTCAAGACCGCCTGCGTCACCAAGGTGTTCCCGACCCGGAGCCACACGGTCTCGGCCCAAGGCGGCGTCGGCGCGGCGCTCGGCAACATGGGCGAGGACGACTGGCGCTGGCACATGTACGACACCGTCAAGGGCTCCGACTGGCTGGGCGACCAGGACGCGATCGAATACATGTGCGCCAACGCGATTCCCGCTGTCCTCGAGCTCGAGCACATGGGGGTGCCGTTCTCGCGCACGCCCGAAGGCACGATCTACCAGCGCCACTTTGGCGGGCACATGCGCAACTACGGCGAGGCCCCGGTGGAACGCGCCTGCGCCGCCGCCGACCGAACCGGGCACGCCATCGTGCACACCCTCTATCAACAGTGCCTCAAGCAGAACGCCGAGTTCTTCGTCGAGTACTTCGCGCTCGATCTCATCATGGACGACGACGGCGCCTGCCGCGGTGTCGTCGCGTGGAACCTGGACGACGGCACCATTCACCGCTTCTCCGCCGCCGTCACCGTGCTCGCGACCGGCGGTTTCGGGCGGAGCTACTTTTCGTGCACGTCCGCCCATACCTGCACGGGCGACGGCAACGGCATGGTGGCCCGCGCGGGCCTGCCGCTTCAGGACATGGAGTTCATTCAGTTCCACCCCACCGGCATCTACGGCGCGGGCTGCCTAATCACCGAAGGCGCGCGCGGCGAAGGCGGCTACCTCACCAACGCCGACGGTGAGCGGTTCATGGAACGTTACGCGCCGACCGCCAAGGACCTGGCGTCGCGCGACGTGGTCAGCCGGGCGATCACCATCGAGATCCGCGAGGGGCGCGGCGTCGGACCCGCGCGCGACCACGCGCTTTTGCATCTCGAGCAGCTGGGCGCCGACGTGCTCGCCCAGCGCCTGCCGGGCATCACCGAGACCGCGCGCGTCTTCTCGGGCGTCGACGCCACGCGCGATCCGATCCCAGTGCTTCCCACCGTGCACTACAACATGGGCGGAATCCCGTCGAACTACATGGGCGAGGTCCTGAACCCCACCGCCGACGACCCCGATGCGGTGGCGCCCGGGCTCATGGCGATCGGCGAGGCGGCGTGCGTCTCGGTTCACGGCGCCAACCGGTTGGGCACCAACTCGCTCCTCGACATCGTCGTTTTCGGCCGCGCCGCGGCGTTGCGCTGCGCCGAGATCCTGTCTCCGGGCGCGGCGCACCCGCCGTTGCCCGAACGTGCGACCGAGGCCATCCTCGAGCGGTTCGATCGTTTGCGTCATGCGTCGGGCGCAACCAAGACCGCCGAAGTCCGCCTCACCATGCAACGCGCCATGCAGGAGAACGCGGCCGTCTTCCGGACCGCGGACGTCCTCGAAGACGGGTGCCGCAAGATCCAGGACGTGGCGGCGAGCCTCTCGGACCTTCAGGTCAGCGACCGATCGCTCATCTGGAACAGCGACCTGGTCGAGACCCTCGAGCTCGAGAATCTGATCGCGTGTTCGCTGAGCACCATGCACTCGGCCGCGGCGCGCACCGAAAGCCGCGGCGCGCACGCGCGCGAGGACTTCCCCGATCGCGACGACGAGAACTGGATGAAGCATTCGCTCGCCCGGATGGACAGCGGCAATCGGGTGACCATGAGCTACCGGCCGGTGCACGCGCGAACGCTCACCGACCAAGTTGCATACATCGAACCGGCGGCACGAATCTACTGATGGCGGGCACAGGCAAAAGGCAGGCGCGCGATGGTTGAGTTCTCGTTGCCGCCGCGCTCCAAGGTGCGCCCCGGGCGCACCCACAAGGCCGCGCCAGACGCGGTGCGAATGAAGCGCTTTCACGTCTACCGCTACGATCCGGATTCGGGCGACAATCCGCGTCTCGACACCTTCGAGATCGACTTGGATGCGTGCGGGCCGATGGTCCTCGACGCGCTTCTCAAGATCAAGAACGAGGTCGACACCACGCTCGCATTCCGCCGCTCGTGCCGCGAGGGCGTTTGTGGATCATGCGCCTTCAACATCGACGGCACCAACACGCTCGCGTGCATCAAGCCCATCGATGAGATCCGCGGCGACGTGAAGATCTATCCGCTGCCGCACATGGCCGTCGTCAAGGACCTGGTGGTCGATCTGTCGCTGGCCTACGCCCAATACGCCGCGATCGAGCCGTGGCTCGAGACCGAGTCGACGCCGGCCGATCGCGAAAGGCGCCAGAGCCCGGAAGAGCGCGCCAAGCTGGATGGCATGTGGGAGTGCGTCCTTTGCTTCTGCTGTCAGACCAGCTGTCCGAGCTATTGGTGGAACCCGGAGAAATACCTGGGTCCGGCGATCCTCCTGCAGGCCTATCGCTGGATCGCCGATTCCCGCGACGAACACACGGCCGAGCGGCTCGACTTCCTGGACGATCCTTATCGGCTCTACCGCTGCCACACCATCATGAACTGCACGTCCACCTGCCCCAAAGACCTCAACCCCGGCAAGGCGATCGCCGAGATCAAGAAGCTCCAAGCCCAGCGGCGTTAGCGGCCGGCCGCCGGCGGCGCTATAAACGGACCGCGCGCTGGCCGCGCTATCGCAGCGCGATCTTGCCTTCGATCACCTGATCCAAGCCCACCGCCTCGATCGAGAGCGTCATGCGCGCCTCAACGCTCGCATCGCCTTTGAGGCGGCCCGCGGCGAGCGCGTCGCGCACCACGCCCTCGATCTCGCGCTGGGACGTGACGCCCACCTTTTTCAAGAACTTTCGCACTTTCATGTTGAAAACGTCCTCGTCTATCCGAACCTCCTTGTCCATGGATAGAGAATTGACAGCCCGTGCGCCGCTCGGCGCGCGCGCAGACGTTCCAGCTTCACCGACACCGGGCGCGCGAGCAACCGCGCCCTCGATCTCGTGCTCGACCGCCATCCCGATTCCCCTTGCACTTCCGATGGTTAACCCGGCCCGCGCAGGGCCGAAGCGCGGCCTTTCCCTTGCCCTTGCGGACGTTTCCCTGTAACAACGCACCCTGTGCTCGCGCCGCGCGAATGGCGCGGCGCGGTCGTTTTTTGCGTTCCCAAAAAGAGGTCACGAACCCATGGCACGCAACAAAATCGCGCTCGTCGGAGCGGGCAACATCGGCGGCACGCTCGCACATCTGATCGCCTTGAAGCAGCTCGGCGACGTGGTGCTTTTCGACGTCGTCGCCGGTATCCCGCAAGGTAAGGCGCTGGATATCGCCCAATCGGCACCGATCGAGGGCTTCGACGCCAATCTCGTGGGCGCCAACGCCTATCGCGCCATCCGGGGCGCCGACGTGGTGATCGTCACCGCCGGCGTGCCGCGCAAACCCGGCATGAGCCGCGACGACCTGATCGGCATCAACACCCGAGTCATGGACGCCGTCGGCGCCGGGATCCGCAAGAACTGCCCGAACGCCTTCGTCATCTGCATCACCAATCCGCTGGACGCCATGGTGTGGGTGCTGCGCGAGGCCTCGGGCCTGCCCCACAACCGCGTGGTCGGCATGGCGGGCGTCCTCGATTCGGCCCGCTTCCGCACCTTCCTGGCCGCCGAGATGAACGTCTCGGTCGAGGACGTGAGCGCCTTCGTGCTCGGCGGACACGGCGACACCATGGTGCCTTCGGTCCGCTATTCGGCGGTCGCCGGAATCCCGCTTCCCGACCTCGTCAAGATGAAGTGGATCACGCAAGCGCGTCTCGACGAGATCGTTCAGCGCACCCGCGACGGCGGCGCCGAGATCGTCGGCCTTTTGAAGACCGGCTCGGCTTTCTACGCGCCCGCGAGCGCGGCGGTCGAGATGACCGAATCCTATCTCAAGGACAAACGCCGGGTGCTGCCGTGCGCGGCCTACCTCCGGGGCGAATACGGGGTCAAAGGGCTTTACGTCGGCGTGCCCTGCATCATCGGCGCCAAGGGGGTCGAGCGCGTGGTCGAGGTCAAGCTCGACGCAAGCGAGAGGGCGCAGTTCCGCAAGTCGGTGGCGGCCGTGCGCTCGCTGATCGAGGCGACCCGGGCCTTGCGCCGGACCGCGGCCCGACAGCGATGAGCGAGGGGAATCCGACCGACGTCCTCGATCCCGGTTGGGGCGGACGCACGTAGGGTGTCGGATTGAACATTCACGAATACCAGGCGAAACAACTGCTGGCCAAGCACGGCGTCGCGGTGCCGCGCGGCACCGTCGCCTATACCGCGGCCGAGGCGGAAGCGGTGGCCAAGGAGCTGGGCGGCCCGGTTTGGGTGGTCAAGGCGCAGATCCACGCCGGCGGCCGCGGCAAGGGCGGCGGCGTCCGGGTGGTCAATTCGATCGACGACGTGCGCGCCGCGGCCAAGGACATGCTGGGCATGAAACTGGTGACGCACCAGACCGGACCCAAGGGCAAGGAGGTCAAGCGCGTCTACATCGAGGACGGCTGTGACATCGATCGCGAGCTTTACGTCGCGGCGCTGGTGGACCGGGCGCTCGCCGAGATCACCTTCATCGCCTCGACCGAAGGCGGCATGGACATCGAGGAGGTGGCGGCGACGGCGCCTGAGAAGATCCTGCGCGTCGCCATCGACCCCGCCGTCGGAATGCAAGCCTATCACGCCCGCAAGCTCGCCTTCGGGCTTGGGCTCGGCGGCACCCAGGTGGGGTCCGCGGTCCGGTTCCTGAGCGCCATGTACGCGGCCTTCACGACCCTGGACGCCAGTCTGGTCGAGATCAACCCAATGGTGGTCACCGGCGCCGACGAGCTGATCGCGCTCGACGCCAAGATGAACTTCGACGACAACGCGCTGTTCCGCCACAAGGACATCGAGGAGCTGCGCGACGAGGACGAGGAAGACCCGGCCGAGATCGAGGCGGCGCGCCACGACCTCAACTACATCAAGCTCGACGGCAACATCGGCTGCATGGTGAACGGCGCCGGGCTCGCCATGGCCACCATGGACATCATCAAGCTCTACGGCGGCGAGCCGGCCAACTTTCTCGACGTCGGCGGCGGCGCCACCCGCGAGCGCGTGACCGAGGCCTTCAAACTGATCCTCTCGGACGCCAACGTCGAGGGGATCCTGGTCAACATCTTCGGCGGAATCATGCGCTGCGACGTGATCGCCGAAGGGGTCGTGGCGGCCGCCCGCGAGGTCAGCCTCGACGTGCCCTTGGTGGTCCGCCTGGAGGGAACCAACGTCGAGATCGGCAACGAGATCCTTTCGCGATCGGGTCTTGCCATCGTTTCCGCCTCCGACCTGGCGGACGCCGCCGAGAATATCGTCGAGGCGGTCAAGGAGGCGGCATAGATGGCCGTTCTGATCGGGTCCGAGACGAAAGTCATATGCCAGGGGTTCACGGGCGCCCAGGGGACGTTCCATTCCGAGCAGGCCATCGCTTACGGCACCAAGATGGTCGGCGGCGTCACCCCGGGGAAAGGCGGCAGCACGCATCTTGATCTGCCGGTCTTCGACACCGTCGCCGACGCGGTCGCCAAAACGGGCGCCGACGCGTCGGTCGTCTACGTCCCGCCGCCGTACGCGGCGGACGCGATACTCGAAGCCGTCGATGCGGGCGTTCCCCTGATCGTCTGCATCACCGAGGGTATCCCGGTTATCGACATGGTGCGCGTCAAACGCGCGCTCAAGGGCACGTCGAGCCGGCTCGTCGGGCCGAACTGCCCGGGCGTGATCACGCCCGGCGCCTGCAAGATCGGAATCATGCCCGGACACATCCACGCGCCAGGCCGAGTCGGGATCGTTTCGCGCTCGGGCACGCTCACCTACGAGGCGGTGGCGCAGACGACGGCGGTGGGTCTCGGCCAATCCACCTGCATCGGGATCGGCGGCGATCCGGTCAATGGAACCAGCTTCGTCGACTGCCTGGAGATGTTCTTGGCCGACGACGAGACCGAAGCCATCATCATGATCGGTGAGATCGGCGGTACCGCCGAGGAGGAGTCGGCCGCGTTCATCAAGGCTTCCGGAACCGACAAGCCGGTGGTGGGGTTCATCGCCGGCATGACGGCGCCGCCGGGCCGGCGCATGGGCCACGCCGGCGCGATCATCGCCGGCGGCAAGGGCGGCGCCGCCGAGAAGGTCGAGGCCCTTCGCTCAGCCGGAATCCACGTCGCCGTTTCGCCCGCCGCGATCGGCGGCACCATGGCCGACGCCCTCAAGCGATGAGGGCGCACCCGGGGACCAGCGGCGCGGCGCCGCATCTCATCGAGCCATGACGACGCCAACGGACACTTTCCTTACCGGAACCAACGCGGTCTTCGTGGCCGAGCTCTACGAGCGCTTCCACGCCAATCCGGGCTCGGTGAATCCGAGCTGGGCGGCGTTCTTCACCGAGCTTGGCGACGACGGCCCAGCGGTCCTCGCGGACTATCGCGGCGCCAGCTGGGCGCCGTCCGACGCCGGCATCATCGGCCGCGACGCAGACGGCAACGACGGTGGCGCCGGGACGGGCCCGCCGACGCCGGCGACGTTTGCGCGCGGCCTGGCCGAGCGGTTCGGCGCCGACCAGGTTCGCGCCGCGACCCTGGATTCGATCCGCGCGCTCATGATGATCCGCGCCTACCGGGTGCGCGGCCACCTGATCGCGCGCTTCGATCCCCTGGGCCTCGAAGGACGAACCCATCACCCGGAGCTCGACCCCCGGAGCTACGGTTTCTCGGACGCCGACTTGGATCGGCCGATCTTCATCGATTACGTACTCGGCCTCGAGACGGCGACGCTCAGCGAGATCACCAAGGTCCTCAAGGAGACCTACTGCGACACCATCGGCGTCGAGTTCATGCACATCCAGGAGCCCGAGGAGAAGGCCTGGATCCAGCGCCGTATCGAAGGCATCCGCAACCAGACCCAATTCACCCTTCAGGGCAAGCGCGCAATCCTGGAACGCCTCGCCGAGACCGAGGGGTTCGAGATGTTCCTCGATCGCAAGTACACCGGCACCAAGCGGTTCGGGATCGGCGGCGGCGAAGCCATTATCCCGGCCTTGGAGCAGATCCTGAAGCGCGGAAGCCAACTCGGTATCAGGGACGTGGTCCTCGGCATGTCACACCGCGGCCGCTTGAACGTGCTGGCCCAGGTCATGAAAAAGCCCTATGTCGCGATCTTTTCCGAGTTCCACGGCGCTGCCGTAAATCCCGAAGACATCCAGGGATCGGGCGATGTGAAGTATCACCTGGGCACGTCGGCCGACCGGGTCTTCAACGGCAACGCCGTCCACCTTTCGATGACCGCCAATCCCTCGCATCTGGAGGCAGTCAACCCAGTGGTCGTCGGCAAGGTGCGGGCCAAGCAGTCGCAGGCGGGCGACAAAGCGCGCGAGCTGGTCATGGGTCTGTTGATCCACGGCGACGCGGCGTTCGCCGGCCAGGGGCTGGTGCCCGAGACGCTGGATCTCTCGCAGCTGCGCGGCTACCGAACCGGCGGCACGATCCACTTTATCGTCAACAACCAGATCGGCTTCACGACCGCGCCCGCCAAATCGCGATCGTCGCCCTATCCGTCGGATACTGCCAAGGGAATTCAGGCTCCCATCTTCCACGTCAACGGCGACGACCCCGAGGCGGTCGTCCACGTCGCACGCATCGCCACCGAGTTCCGCCAGGAGTTCAAGCGCGACGTGGTCATCGACATGTTCTGTTACCGGCGCCACGGCCACAACGAGGGCGACGAGCCGTCCTTCACCCAGCCCATCATGTACCGCGTCATCAAGGATCACCCGCGATCCCGCGAGATTTACGCCCGGCGGCTGATCGAGGAGCGCGTCGTCACCGAGCCCGAGGCCGACAAGATGGTCGCCGATGTAAGCAAGCGCCTCGAGCACGAATTCGAGGCGGCATCCGCCTACAAGCCGAACAAGGCCGACTGGCTGGAAGGCCAGTGGAAGGGGCTGGTCCAGCTCGCCGACGTCGAAGAGCTGCACGAGCACGACACCTCGGCGCCCGTGCAGCTCTTGGAAGAGGTGGGATTCGCCATATCGCGCGAGCCCGAGAACTTCGCCGTGCACGCGAAGATCGTCCGCCAGCTTCGGGCCAAGCGCAAGATGATCGAGACGGGCGACGGCATCGACTGGGGGACGGCCGAGGCGTTGGCCTTCGGGACGCTTCTATGCGAGGGCTACGGGGTGCGGCTGTCGGGCCAGGATTCGGGCCGCGGAACGTTCTCGCATCGCCACTGCGCACTCATCGACCAGAACAACGAGGAGCGCTACTTCCCTTTGAGCGAGATCCGTCCCGGCCAAGCCAAGTTCGAGGTCATGGACAGCCCGCTTTCGGAAGCCGCGGTGCTCGGCTTCGAGTACGGCTATTCGCTGGCGGACCCCGATACGCTGGTCCTCTGGGAGGCCCAGTTCGGCGATTTCGCGAACACCGCCCAGGTCCTGATCGACCAGTTCATCTCGTCCGGCGAATCGAAGTGGCTCAGGATGTCGGGACTGGTGCTGTTGCTTCCGCACGGGTACGAAGGCCAGGGACCCGAGCATTCCTCGGCGCGGCTCGAGCGTTTCTTGCAGCTATGCGCTGAGGACAACATGCAAGTGGTGAACATCACCAGCCCGGCCAATTACTTCCACGTGTTGAGAAGGCAGACGCACCGCAACTTCCGCAAGCCCCTGGTCGTCATGGCGCCGAAATCGCTTCTGCGCCACAAGCTCGCGATCTCGAAGCTGGCGGCGATGGGGCCCGGAACCCGTTTCCGGCGCGTGCTGCCCGAGACCGACCGACTGGCGCTCGACAAGACCATCCGCCGCGCGGTGCTGTGTTCGGGCAAGATTTATTTCGACCTTCTGCAAGAGCGCCGCGAGCGCGCGATCAAGGACGTGGCCCTGATCCGCGTCGAGCAGCTCTACCCCTGGCCCCGGCAGACGGTGATGCAGCAGCTTCAGCGCTATCCCAAAGCCGAGGTCGTTTGGTGCCAGGAGGAGGCGGCGAACATGGGCGGCTGGACATTCGCCTCACCGCGTCTCGACGACATCGTCGACGAGCTCGGCGCCAAGGCCGGCCGGCCCATCTATTGCGGGCGCGCCGCGTCCGCCTCGCCGGCGACGGGGCTGGCCAAGGTTCACGCCGCCGAGCAGAAGACGATCGTGGACCGCTGCCTCGCGGCCGCGGCCAAGGACATCCCCCAGCCGTTCCGCGGCGGTCGCTGAGGCGCGCCCGCGCGGCTTCGAAGGAGTCGAGGAACCCATGGCAACCCAAATCAAGGTGCCCACCCTGGGCGAATCGGTGAGTGAAGCGACAGTCGCGAAGTGGTTCAAGGCGGTCGGCGAGGCCGTCGCCCGCGACGAGCCGCTGGTCGAGCTGGAAACCGACAAGGTCACCGTCGAGGTCAACGCGCCCGCCGACGGCACGCTTTCGGACATCGTGGCCGGCGAAGGCGAGGACGTGGAGGTGGGCGCGCTTTTGGGCTCGATCACCGAAGGCGTGGCCGCGCCCGCGGCCGAGGCGGACGCCGCCCCCGCCGCGGCCGAACCCGCTCCACCGCCCGCTCCGCCGCCCGCCGCCTCGCCACCTGCGCCTGCACCCCTCCCCGTCCCGGCCGGCCCCGCCGTGCGCAAGCTGGTCGAGGAAAACCACCTCGATCCGGTCGCCATCCCCGCGACGGGCAAGGGCGGGCGGCTGACCAAGGGAGACGTGCTCGCGTATTTGGAGACGCAGAAGACGGCTGCACCGGCGCACGCCGAGACCCCGGCCCCTGCGCCGGGGAGTGGGCGCGCCGAGGGCGAACAGGTTCCGCCGCGCCCCGATGGCCCGCGCGAGGAAAGGGTGCGCATGACGCGGCTCCGCCAGCGGATCGCGGAGCGCATGAAGGAGGCGCAGAACACGGCGGCGATGCTGACCACCTTCAACGAAGCGGACATGACCGAGGTCATGGCGCTTCGCCAACGCTACCGCGAGACCTTCGAGAAGCGTCACGGGGTGCGCCTCGGGTTCATGTCGTTCTTTGTCAAGGCGTCGGTGGTGGCGCTGCGCGAGCTTCCGGCGATCAACGCCGAGATGGACGGCACGGACTTCATCTACAAGAACCACTACGACATCGGCGTCGCCGTGGGCACGGCGCAGGGGCTCGTGGTGCCGGTCGTGCGCGACGCCGACCGGCGCGGCTTCGCCGGGATCGAGACGACCATCGCCGACTTCGGCCGCCGCGCGCGCGAAGGCAAGCTCACGCTCGAAGAGATGCAGGGCGGCACCTTCACCATCACCAACGGCGGCGTTTACGGCTCGCTCAACTCGACGCCGATACTGAACGCACCGCAGTCGGGGATTCTCGGCATGCATAAGATCCAGCAGCGCCCCATGGTCATGCCCGACGCCACGATTCAGGCGCGGCCGATGATGTACCTGGCGCTTTCCTACGATCACCGGGTGGTGGACGGGCGCGAGGCCGTGACCTTCCTGGTCCGCCTCAAGGAATGCATCGAGGACCCGCAGCGGATCATGCTCGACACCTGAGGCGGCGCTTCCCCGCCCGCCCGCCACGAACGCCGGCGCGGCCGCGACGACCGCCCGAACGCCATTCCCGTCCGGACTAGGAGAACCCGCATGACCGACACAACCTTCGATCTCATCGTCATCGGCGGCGGCCCGGGCGGATACGTGGCGGCCATTCGCGCGGCGCAGCTCGGCATGGACGTGGCTTGCGTCGACAAGCGCGCGAGCCTCGGGGGCACCTGCCTGAACGTCGGCTGTATTCCCTCGAAGGCGCTGTTGCAGTCGTCGCATCACTACGAGGCCGCGCGCCACGGGCTCGCGGCGCACGGGATCAGGCTGGCGAACGTCGGCCTCGATCTCGGCACCATGATGAAGCGCAAGGACACCGTCGTCGAAGAGCTGACCAAGGGGATCGAATACCTGCTCAAGAAGAACAAAGTGACCCACGTCGTCGGCACGGCCGTCATCACCGGCCCCGGTCAGGTGACGGTCGCCAAAAGCCCGCGCGCAAAAAAAACGATCCTGGAAGCCGAAAACCTGCTGATCGCCACCGGCTCCGACGTGGTCGCGCTTCCCGGCGTCGCGATCGACGAGGCGCGCATCGTGAGCTCCACGGGCGCCCTGGCCTTGAAGCGCGTTCCCAAGACGCTGGTGGTCGTGGGCGCCGGCTACATCGGCCTCGAGCTCGGCTCGGTCTGGCGGCGTCTGGGGTCGGACGTCACGGTGATCGAGTTCCTCGACCACATCCTTCCCGGCATGGACCGCGAGGTCTCGCGCCACATGCAGCGCATCCTCGAGAAACAGGGGCTCTCGTTCCGGCTCGCGAGCAAGGTGGCGCACGCCAAGGCGAACAGAGGCGGCGTGACACTCGGCATCGAACCGGCGGACGGCGGCAAGGCCACCACCGTGAAGGCCGACGTGGTGCTCGTTTCCGTCGGGCGCCGGCCCTACACCGCGGGCCTCGGCCTCGAGACCGTGGGCGTCGCGACCGACGCGCGCGGGTTCGTCCATGTGGACTCGGATTTCCAGACCAACGTCGCCGGAATCTTCGCCATCGGCGACGTCATCGGCGGCGCCATGCTGGCCCACAAGGCCGAGGACGAAGGCGTTGCGGTCGCCGAGATCCTCGCCGGTCAGGCGGGCCACGTGAACTACGAGGCGGTTCCGGGCGTCGTCTACACCTGGCCGGAGGCGGCGGCGCTCGGCAAGACCGAGGACGCGCTCAAGGCCGACGGCGTCGCCTATGTGGTCGGAAAGTTCCCGTTCACAGCGAATGCGCGCGCGCGCTGCAACGCCGACACCGACGGCTTCGTCAAGATCCTCGCCGACGCCGCCACGGACCGCATCCTGGGCGTCCACATCATCGGACCCGAGGCCGGCGATCTGATCCAAGAGGCGGTGATCGCCATGGAGTTCGGCGCCTCGGCCGAGGACCTAGCGCGCAGCTGTCACGGCCATCCCGGACTCGCCGAATCGATCAAGGAAGCGGCGTTGGCCGTCGCCGGGCGCGCCATCCACATTTAGACCGGTCCGCGCGCGTGGAATCGCACCGGCCGACAAAACGAATAAAGCGCTAGCGGATCGCCGATGAGCCCCGCCCCTTCGTCCGCCGTCCTGATCACCGCCATGTGCGTCGGGCTGTTCTTCAGCGTCCTCGGGTTCGCGGCGTTTCCCGCCCTCATGCCCGTCTTCTTCGACGAATGGGGCCTCGACAATACCGAGGCCGGGTGGGTCAACGGGCTCTACTTCCTCGGCTACCTCTTGGCCGTACCTGCGCTCGTCGGCGCCACCGACCGCATCGACACCCGGCGCGTGTTCATCGCCTCGCTTTTGGTGAGCACATGTGCGGCGTTCGGTTTCGCGGCGTTCGCGCAAGGGTTCTGGACGGCGAGCGCGTTCCGTGTCCTGGCGGGAGTGGGCCTCGCCGGCACCTTCCTTCCCGGCATGCGCCTTCTCGTCGAGCGCCTCGAAGGGCGCACCCAGTATCGCGCCGTCGCCTATTTCGCGGCCGCATTCGGAATCGGGGCCTCGGTGTCCTACGTGTTGGCGGGCGAGATCGAGGCCCGGTTCGGCTGGCCGTGGGCCTTCGCCGCGACCGGCCCCGGCCCGCTGGTGCAGATCGTGATCGCGCTCGTCTTCGTCAGGGGTGCAGCGCGGCCGACGGGGACCGGTTCCCGGTCCGGGTTCCCCAACTTCCGCGCGGTGCTCGCCAACCGCCGGGTCATGGGATACGTGCTCGCCGGCACCGGGCATCTGTGGGAGCTGATGGCGGTTCGCGCGTGGACCGTCACCTTCCTGGTCTTCGCATTCGCGCGCTACGGCGATTCCGCGCCGCCGTGGCGGGCCACGACGCTGGCCATGGTCATCGGGCTTTGCGGCGTCGTCGGGATCGTCACCGGGGGCGAGCTGGGCGTGCGGTTCCAGCGCAAACGCGTGCTCATGATCATCCAGGCATTGTCGGCCGTGCTCGCGTGCGTCATCGGCTTCGCCGCCGCGCTTCCGTTCTGGGGGCTGTTCGCGTTGTTCATCGCCTACGGCCTCGTGATCAACGCGGACTCATCGCTGGTGTATGCGGGCACCATGGCCAATGCGCCCGAGCGCCTTCGCGGCGCCGCCATGGCGGTCCACGGCACGGTCAGCTTCATGGGCGGGTTCGCCGGCCCGCTGATCGCGGGCGTGGTGCTGGACGCCACCGGCGGGGGTGTGACGGTCGCGTCCTGGGGCTTCGCGTTCGCCTCGGCCGGTCTCGCCGCGGCGGCGGGCTGCCTCATGGTCGCGGTGCTCGATTCAGGGCGCGACGACGGTTGAGCGGGCGCGGGGGTGGGCCTTGCGGTGGACCGCCTTCAGGTGCGCGGCGTCGACGGCGGTGTAGCGCTGGGTCGTCGACAGCGACGCGTGCCCCAAGAGCTCCTGGATCGTGCGCAGATCGCCGCCGCCTTCCAACAGATGCGTGGCGAAGCTGTGGCGGAGCGCATGCGGCGTCGCCGTCTCGGGAAGGCCCAAGTCCGCGCGCAGCTTGCGCATGAGCCTTTGTACGACGCCGGGATTCAGGCGCCCGCCCCGCAACCCGACGAACAGCGGACCGTCGGGGATGAGTGCATACGGATAGGCCGCGATATAGTCCTCGATCGCCTCGCGGACCACGGCCAGCACCGGCACCAGCCGCTGCTTTCGGCCCTTTCCCGTGATCGTCATGCTGCGCCCGGTAGGCGCGTCGAGGCGGTTGAGGGCCAGGGCCTCGCCGAGGCGAAGACCGCAGCCGTAGAGCAAGGTCAGCAAGGCTGCGTCGCGCTTCGCCACCCAAGGCGGGCCCTCTTCGCATCCCGCCGAATCGAGGACCTCGCGGGCGGCGGCGGCAACAAGAGGCTTGGGCAACGTCGCCGGAACCCGGGGTACGGCGATCGCGCGAAGAGAGGGTATGCTTACCGATTCGGAGCGTTCCAGATAGCGGAAGAACCCCCGGATCGCGGACATGGCGCGCGCGGTCGAAGCGCGCGCGAGCCCGCGCCGGGCGCGGTCCGCTAGGTAACTTCTCAAGTCCGCCGCACGCAGCGCCTCAAGCTCCCTCAGGCCCGGCGCAAAACCCAGGTGACGGGCGAGGAAGCGGAAGAACGCGTCGAGATCGCGCCCATAGGCCGCGAGCGTGTGCGCGGACGCGCGCTTCTCATACGCGAGCCAACGCCACCACCCCTCGATCACCACCACCACTTGCGGCTCGACTGTAAACGCGATGGCCGGAAAGACAGGAGATTCCTTTGGCTCACGCGACATCTAGCGTTCTCGCGCCACTTTCATCATATATCTTGTAGCTTGTGAGAGGACGGGTGCGCAAGGCGGCGCACCGGCGCGGCGCCTTCCGAGCCCATGAGGCGGCGCCCCTCAGGCGGGCTGGTTGAGGAAGCGTTGCAGGCGGTTCTCAACGACGCGCGCCAGGAACTGGACGAGTTCCGGCCCTTGTCCGGAATGAAACGCGTCCTCGGTTCGCGAGCCCAGCGCGAACAGGCCCGCCGGGATCGCGCCGTCGGGACGGATTCGCGCGAGCGCCGCCGAACGCACCAGACCCGCGGCGGCGCCGAACACGGTGCCGTCGTCGTTCATCTCGCCGAGAAGCTGGGCCCGGTCGCCCGCGCCCATGAGGCGGCGGACGCACCCTTTTGGCAGGCGCTGGAATTCGGGCGTGACCAGGGCCGGAATCGGCGCCGGCGGCGGCTCAAAACCCACCGCGACGGCATCCACGTCGAGAATAAGCGGCAGATGTTCGTGGATCGTGCGCACCAGATGGTCCAAATCGTCGGCCGCCAGCAGCGCAATCACCGCGCTGTGGGTTCGGGTCTGGCCGGAAAGATTCGTGCGGATGGTGTCGATCAGGTCCATGGCGCAACTGCGCAGGTTGTCGACTTCGCTGCGCAAACGATCAAGGATGTACTGGTTCATGTCGACGATGCCGTCGCCCGTCCATCGCGCCGGCGGGGTCAGGTGTTCGAGGAGTTCGGGATGGTCTTCGAGGAACTGGGGGTGGTGGCGCAGGAATTCCGCGACCTCGGCAATGGAAACCGATGCCCGTTTCTTGCGCGGCTGCAGACCGGGCCCGGAATCTCCTTGATTTTGACTCATGGTACGCCCGTCTCGCGACGACATCGGGTTCTCGGGGCGAGACTATAGAGCATGGGCGTTCGCGGCGCCAAACGCCCTTGCCGGGCGGATACGCGGGGGCAACGCCGATTCGCGGCCGGCGCGCGCGTCGCCGTCCTGGTCCCGCTGCCCCTTTCCGCGCCCTACGACTACCGGGTTCCCGACGAGATGGCGCTGGCCGAGGGTGATTTCGTCGTCGTTCCCCTAGGGCCGCGCGAGGTCGCGGGCGTCGTCTGGGGAGAAGGCCTGGGAGACATTGCCGAGGGCAAGCTCAAGGACGTTCGCGCGCACATTCCGGTACCGCCGATGACCGAATCGCTCGAACGCTTCGTCGCCTGGGTGGCGGGCTACACCCTGCAACCGCTCGGAAGCGTGTTGCGGATGGCAATGAGCGTGCCGGCCGCGCTCGCACCGCCGCGAGCGATCGCCGCCTACGTGCGCGCAGCAAACGTCGAGGGTGTGCGGATGACGCCGGCGCGGCGGCGGATCCTCGATCTCCTCGCCGACGGACCGCCGCGCACACCGGTTGAGCTCGCCCGCGAAGCGGGCGTGAGTGCGTCCGTGGTCCGCGGTCTCGCCGCCGCCGGCGCGTTGGTGGCCCGCGAGCTCCCGCCAAGATCGCCCATGCCGCCGGACTGGCGACGTCCGGGTCCCGTGCTCAGCGACACCCAAGCCGCCGCAGCGAACGATCTGGCGGCGGGCGTGCGCAACGGGCGCTTCGGCGTCACCCTTCTCGACGGCGTCCCCGGCTCGGGAAAGACCGAGGTCTACTTCTACGCGATCGCCGAAGCGCTCGCCCACGGCGCGCAGGCCCTGGTTCTCTTGCCCGAGATCGCGTTGACCGCCCAATGGCTGACCCGATTCCGCGACCGCTTCGGGGCCACGCCGACCGAGTGGCATTCGGAGCTTCCTGGCGCCGCGAGACGCGACGCCTGGCGGGCGGTCGCCGACGGTCGCGCCCGGGTGGTGGTGGGCGCGCGTTCGGCCCTGTTCCTACCCTTCTCCGAACTCGGTCTGATCGTCGTCGACGAGGAACATGACGGCGCCTTCAAGCAGGAGGACGGCGTCATCTACAATGCCCGCGACATGGCCGTGGTGCGTGCCCGGCTTGAGGGCATTCCCGCCGTTCTCGTCTCGGCCACGCCATCGCTCGAGAGCGCCGTCAACGCGTGGCAGGGGCGCTACGCAGTCCTCCATCTTCCGAACCGCCACGCCGAAGTCCCGCCGCCCGAGGTGCGGCCCGTCGATATGCGCGTCGACGGCCCCGCCGCCAACACGTGGCTGTCCCACCCGCTGCGCGAGGCGTTGGCGGAATGCCTGGCCGGCGGCGAACAGGCCATGCTGTTTCTCAACCGGCGCGGCTACGCGCCATTGACGATCTGCCGGGCCTGCGGCCATCGCATGGGCTGTCCGAGCTGCTCCGCCTGGCTGGTCGAACATCGTCTGGTTGGCCGGCTCCAATGCCATCACTGCGGATTCGCCCTTGCCATCCCACGGCACTGCCCGGCATGCGACGGCGAAGATATGCTGGCCGCCTGCGGACCGGGCGTCGAACGCCTCGCCGAAGAGGTGCTGGCGCTGCACCCCGAGGTGCGGATCGCGCTCGCGGCCAGTGACACGCTCACAGGGCCGCACGCCGCCGGCAAACTGGTCCAAGCGATCGAGGACCACGAGATCGATCTCATCATCGGGACCCAGATCGTCGCCAAGGGCTACCATTTCCCGATGCTGACCCTGGTCGGGATCGTGGATGCCGATCTCGGGCTTGCGGGCGGTGATTTGCGCGCCGCCGAGCGCAGTTTTCAGATCCTCTATCAGGTTGCGGGCCGGGCCGGCCGCGGCGCGCGATTGGGAAGGGTCCTGGTGCAGACCTACGCGCCCGAGCATCCCGTTATGGCGGCCCTGATCGACCGCGACCGCGACCGCTTCCTGCGCGCCGAGGCGGACCAAAGGCGAGACGCCGGCATGCCGCCCTTCGGACGACTGGCCGCGATTATCCTTTCCGGCCCCGTTGAGGCCGACGTAGACGAGGCCGCCTCGCGCCTTCAAAGGGCGGCGCCCGGCGGCGGCGGCATCACGGTGCTCGGTCCGGCGCCCGCGCCGCTGGCGCTCCTGCGCGGCCGCTACCGCCGGCGGTTCCTGCTCAAGGCGCGGCGCGACCTGGCCGTTCAGGCGCCGATTCGCGCCTGGCTTTCGCGCGCCCCCCTCGCCTCCTCGATCCGGGTTCAGATCGACATCGACCCGTACAGCTTTCTTTAGAGCACACTCAGACCAGATTGAATCAATTTGACCGGAGTGTGCTCTAGGGGATGCTTGCGCCTGGGCCGCGTTTCTTCGCGGTTTGCGTCGCACGATTAAAACCGGCGGCGGATGCGCAAAAATCGCTGTTTTCCAGGGGTTACGAGACCTCGGAGGCCGGGTTGCAAGGCCCTGGGGAGTGTGCTAGGAAGACTCGGCTTTGAGGCCCCGAAACCGTTTCCGGGTCAAGGGAAGAGGCGTTCTCGGGGCCCCCGCGGGCTCCTTCACGCTTTTTGGACTCTCGATCAGGAAGAAACCGAGGTGTCACCGGCAACCACTGGCGCCACGGACCTCGCGGGTCGATATGCGACCGCGTTGTTCGAACTGGCCGAGGCCGACGGCGTTCTCGACAGCGTTGCCGACGATCTCGGGCGCCTCGATCACATGATCGCCGAGAACGACGACCTTCGCCGGACGATCCGTTCGCCGGTCGCCGCGCGTGCGGACCAGGCCCGGGCGATGACGACCATTATGGAAAAGGCCGGAATGGGTGATCTTTCGACGCGCTTCGTCGCCATGGTCGCGGGCAATCGAAGGCTATTCGCGCTCGCCTCCATGATATCGGCCTACCGCGACCGCGTCGCCCGGCACCGCGGCGACGTGAGCGCCAGCGTTGTCTCGGCCGCCGCGCTCAGCGAGCACCAGCTCAAGGCGCTGGCGGCGTCCTTGAAGAAAGCGTTGGGCGTCACCGTGTCGGTCGACGCCCGCGTCGATCCCGGAATTCTCGGCGGACTCAAGGTCCGGGTCGGATCGAGGCTGGTGGATGGTTCTCTAAGCGGCAAGCTGCAACGGCTGCGTTTCGCCATGAAGGGTGTTGGGTGATGGATATTCGGCCCGCGGAAATTTCTGCAATCCTCAGGAAACAGATCGCCAATTTCGGTGCTGAGGCGGAAGTCGCCGAGATCGGCCAAGTGTTGTCGGTCGGCGACGGGATCGCCCGGATCTACGGGCTCGACACCGTGCAGGCCGGCGAGATGGTCGAGTTCCCGGGTGGCATCATGGGGATGGCCCTCAATCTCGAGACCGACAATGTCGGTGTCGTGATCTTCGGTGACGACCGCACGATCAAGGAAGGCGACACTGTCAAGCGCACCCGTTCGATCGTCGACGTTCCCGTGGGCAAGGGGCTGTTGGGCCGGGTGGTCGACGGCCTCGGCAACCCCATCGACGGCAAGGGCCCCATCGTCGATGCGGTGCGGTCCCGGATCGAGGTCAAGGCGCCCGGCATCATCCCACGCCGCTCCGTGCACGAGCCGATGCAGACGGGGCTCAAGGCGATCGACAGCCTGATCCCCATCGGTCGCGGCCAGCGCGAGCTTATCATCGGCGACCGCCAGACGGGCAAAACCGCGATCATCATCGACACCATCGTCAACCAGAAAGGCATCAACGAGGCCGCGGGAAGCGAATCGGAAAAGCTTTTCTGCATCTACGTGGCGATCGGACAAAAACGCTCCTCCGTCGCCCAGATCGTCAAGACGCTCGAGGAACACGGGGCGATGGAATACTCGATCGTCGTCGCCGCGACCGCGTCCGAGCCGGCGCCGCTCCAGTTCCTGGCGCCGTACACCGGCTGCACCATGGGCGAATTTTTCCGCGACAACGGCATGCACGCTGTGATCTTCTACGATGACTTGTCCAAGCACGCGGTCTCGTACAGGCAGATGTCGCTCCTGTTGCGCCGCCCGCCCGGGCGCGAGGCCTATCCGGGCGACGTCTTCTATCTGCACTCGCGTCTCTTGGAACGCGCCGCGAAGATGAACGAAGACTTCGGCGGCGGGTCCCTGACCGCGCTTCCGGTGATCGAGACCCAGGCGAACGACGTATCCGCCTACATCCCCACCAACGTGATCTCGATCACCGACGGCCAGATCTTTCTCGAGACGGACCTATTCTACCAGGGCATCCGGCCGGCCGTGAACGTCGGCATTTCCGTCAGCCGCGTGGGCTCGGCGGCCCAAGTCAAGGCCATGAAAAAGGTGGCGGGATCCATCAAGCTCGAACTCGCCCAGTACCGCGAGATGGCCTCCTTCGCCCAGTTCGCGTCCGACCTCGACGCGACCACGCAACGCCTGCTCGAACGCGGGGCGCGGTTGACCGAGGTGCTGAAGCAAGGCCAGTTCGTGCCCTACGCGGTGGAGGATCAGGTGGTTGTCGTCTTCTCCGGCGTCCGCGGGTACCTCGACAAAATCGCAGTGGCGGATATCACCCGCTTCGAGTCCGCGATGCTGGACGAACTGCGGTCCAAGGAGCCCGGCATCCTGGAGACGATCCGGAACGAGAAGGATCTTTCCGACGAAACCGAAGAGAAGCTGAGCGCCTTCCTCGACGGCTTCTCCAAGACGTTCGCCTAAGGGTCCGGGGACGCCCCGCAAGACCACGACGGATTGACGCGCCCATGGCCAATCTCAAGGAACTCAGGGTTCGGATCGGCAGCGTCCGCTCGACGCAGAAGATCACCGCCGCCATGAAGATGGTGGCGGCATCGAAGCTCCGGCGCGCCCAGGTGGCGGCCGAGGCCGTTCGGCCTTACGCCGACCGCATGGAACGCATGGTGAGCCTGCTGGCTGAGGGCTTTTCCGAGCTCAGCGCGGCACCGCCGTTGCTGGCCGGCACGGGCAAGGACGAGGCGCACTTGCTGGTGCCCGTCAGCGCCGACCGGGGCCTGTGCGGTTCGTTCAACGCCAACGTCATTCGCGAAACCCAGCGCCGGGTTTTCGGCCTGCGCGAGATGGGCAAGACGGTGACGCTCTTTTGCGTCGGCCGCAAGGGCCGGGATGCATTGCGACGGGCCTTCGCGGACGCGGTCGTCAGCGACCGCGAGGGCCTCATGCGCACGGGCGTCGCCTTCGCGGACGCCAGCGCCGTCGCTGACGAACTGGTACAGATGTACGAGGCCGGCGCATTCGACGTCTGCACGTTCGTATTCAATCGCTTCCAGAGCGTGATCAGCCAACAGGTGACGGCGCGGACCGTCATTCCGGTGCCCGTGCCTGACGCGGCGGACGCGCCGGCCGCCACGCCGGGGGGGCGCGCGCTTCACATCCTTGAGCCCTCGGACGATGAGATCCTCGCCGAGATCTTGCCGCGCAATCTCGCGGTTCAGGTGTTTCGGGCGCTGCTCGAGAGCTTCGCGTCCGAGCAGGGATCGCGGATGACGGCCATGGACAGCGCCACACGCAACGCAGGCGATATGATCGACAACCTGACGCTGACCTACAACCGGAGCCGCCAGGCGCAGATTACGAAGGAGCTGATCGAGATCATTTCCGGCTCCGAGGCAATCTAGCCCCGGCCCGCGGACGAACGCGACACCGTCGTCCCAAGGAGGTTTGAGAGCGATGCAGAAAAACGCGACCGGAACCGTGGCCCAAATCATGGGCGCCGTGGTCGACGTCCATTTCGAGGGCGACCTGCCCCCCATCCTCAACGCCCTGGAGCTTGAGAACCAGGGTTCCCGCCTCGTCCTCGAAGTGGCGCTGCACCTGGGCGAATCAACGGTGCGGACCGTCGCCATGGATTCCACGGAAGGGTTGGTCCGCGGCCAGGAGGTGTCCGACACCGGCGGGCCTATCACGGTGCCGGTCGGGCCCGAGACCTTGGGCCGGATCATCAACGTGATCGGCGAGCCCGTGGATGAGCGTGGCCCGGTGCAGACAAGCCAGCGCCTTCCCATTCACCGCCCCGCGCCCTCGTTCCTCGACCAATCCACCGAGGTCGAGATCCTGGTGACCGGGATCAAGGTGATCGATCTGATCCAGCCCTACCCGAAGGGCGGCAAGGTCGGGCTGTTCGGCGGCGCCGGGGTCGGCAAGACCGTCATCATCATGGAGCTCATCAACAACATCGCCAAGGCGCACGGGGGTTACTCGGTGTTCGCCGGCGTCGGCGAGCGCACCCGCGAAGGAAACGACCTCTACCACGAGATGATCGAATCGGGCGTCATCCAGCTGGACGGCCCCGGATCGAAGGCGGCACTCGTCTACGGTCAGATGAACGAGCCGCCCGGCGCCCGCGCGCGCGTCGGGCTTTCAGGGCTGACGCTGGCCGAATACTTCCGCGACGAGGAAGGCCAGGACGTGCTGTTCTTCGTCGACAACATCTTCCGCTTTACCCAAGCCGGCTCCGAGGTTTCGGCACTGTTGGGCCGCATTCCGTCGGCGGTCGGCTATCAACCGACGCTCGCCACCGACATGGGCACGCTTCAAGAACGCATCACGTCGACGAACAAGGGCTCGATCACGTCCGTCCAGGCGATCTTCGTACCCGCCGACGACCTGACCGACCCGGCGCCGGCGACGTCGTTCGCCCATCTCGACGCGACCACGGTCTTGAGCCGCCAGATCGCCGAGCTCGGCATCTATCCGGCGGTGGACCCCCTCGATTCCACCTCACGCGTGCTCGACGCGCGCGTGGTCGGCGACGAGCATTACAATGTCGCCCGCGAGGTCCAGCGGATTCTCCAGACTTACAAATCGCTTCAGGACATCATCGCCATTCTCGGCATGGACGAGCTCAGCGAAGAGGACAAGCTGACCGTCGCCCGGGCCCGCAAGATCCAGCGCTTCCTGAGCCAACCCTTCAACGTGGCGGAGGTGTTCACCGGCTCGCCCGGGGTCTTCGTCAGCCTGGAGGACACCATTAAGGGCTTCCAAGCCATCTGCGCGGGCGCCTACGACCACCTGCCCGAGGCCGCGTTCTACATGGTCGGCACCATCGAGGAAGCGGTGGAAAAGGCGAAAAGCATGGCCGAAGAAGCGGCCTGAGCCCGGGCCGAAACGCACGCGCGAAGGGGATGCGGTGGCGGACAAGGTTCTCGTCGAATTGGTGACACCGGTGGAGGTGGTCTTGGCGCGCGAGGTGGACATGGTCGTGGTCCCCGGGGGCGACGGGGACTTCGGCATCCTGCCCGGCCACGCGCCGCTGCTTTCGACCCTGCGTCCGGGCGTCGTCGACATCTACGAAGCGGGCGCCATCTCCGACAGCGTGTTCGTCGCCGACGGTTTCGCCGAAGCGACCGAGGCGCGCGTGACCATCCTTGCCGAAGAGGCGCTGACGATGTCGGAAGCCACAGCTGAGGAGGCAGACGCGCGCCTGAAGGAGGCCCGCCGGCGGCTCGACGAAGCGGAGGACGACGCCGGCCGCGCGGCCGGCGAACGCGCGCTCGGCGCCGCCGAGGCGCTCGCCCAAGCTCTCGAACGCCGGAACCGACGCCCATGACCGGGCGCCCGACGACGGACGCTTGAGGAGCGCGGGAAATGAAACTGTACCTGGTTCGCCACGGCGACGCGGTCCCCGAGAGCGAAAACGCGGACCGGCCGTTGAGCGAGAAGGGGGACGCCGACATTCGCGCGCTCGCCGGCTTCATCGCCCGAAGCGGCGCGCGGGTCGCGCGCGTGATCCACAGCGGGCGGGCGCGGGCGCGCGAGACCGCGGTTCTGTTCGCCGACGTCATCGGCCCCGGAAAGATGGTGGAAGAAGCCGAAGCCGGGCTGGGGCCCAACGAGTCGACCGATCTGCTGGCGCGCGTCACCGACGCCATGGAAGAGGATCTCATGGTCGTCGGCCACGATCCCTTCATGACGCGCATGATCTCGCGCCTGGCCGCCGGCGACGAGAGCGCAGGCATTGTCGCGCTCGAACCGGGCTCGGTGGTGTGCCTCGAGCGCGGCGCCGACGGCGCCGCCTGGACCATCAACTGGATCGCGGGACCGACGCTCTTGGGCCGCTGACGGGCCGCCGCGCAGGCGGCACGGCGCGGCCGCCGGGAGCGGATCATGGTCGGTTAGCCACGTCCGTAGGATTCCGGCGATCCGCGCCCGTGCGTCACTGCATCAAATGAATCTGCGCTGAATTCGGCCCCGCAACGCGAAATGCAGGAGCGGGGCGCGGCCGCATCGCTCAGGCGCGGACGCGGCGCCGGGACTTCTTCTTGCCCTTGCGGGCGCCAAGCCCGGCGCGCGCCGCCGAAACCGGGGCCGTGCCGGGGGCGTCCAGGCCGAGCTCCATCGCCTCGAGCCTTCGGATCTCGTCGCGAAGACGCGCCGCCTCCTCGAACTCGAGCTCGGCCGCCGCGCCCAGCATGCGCGCCTCGAGATCGGCGAGGTGGGTGCGCAGGTTCTTGCCCACCAGGTGTTGATCGCCGCTGACGCCGGTGCCCACCGAAACGTAATCGTGCTCGTAGACGGTAGCGAGAACGTCGGCGATGTTCTTGCGCACGCTCTCGGGCGTGATGTCGTGGGCGGCGTTGTACGCGGACTGCCTCTCACGCCGCCGGTTGGTCTCGTCCATGGCGAATTGCAGCGAATTCGTCATCTTATCGGCGTAGAGGATGACACGCCCTTCGATGTTGCGCGCGGCACGGCCGATGGTCTGGATCAGGCTGGTGCGCGAGCGCAGGAACCCCTCCTTGTCCGCGTCCAGGATCGCGACCAGCGCGCACTCGGGAATGTCGAGCCCCTCGCGGAGTAAGTTGATCCCGACCAGGACGTCGAAGGCGCCGAGCCTTAGGTCCCGGATGATCTCGATGCGCTCCAGGGTCTCGATGTCGGAGTGCAGATAGCGCACCCGGATCCCGGATTCGTGGAGGTACTCGGTCAAGTCCTCGGCCATGCGTTTGGTGAGCGTCGTCACCAGGACGCGTTGGCCCTTGGCGGCACAGGCCTTGGCCTCGGCGAGCAAGTCGTCGACCTGGTGCTCCACGGCCCGCACGATGCACAAGGGGTCGATCAGCCCCGTCGGGCGCACCACCTGCTCGACGATGACGCCGCCGGTCCGCTCCAGTTCCCACGGACCGGGCGTGGCCGAGACGAATACCGTCTGGGGGCGCATTGCCTCCCATTCTTCGAACTTCAAGGGTCGGTTGTCGACGCAGGACGGAAGCCGGAAGCCGAATTCAGCGAGCGTTGACTTGCGGTTGAAGTCGCCCCGGAACATGCCGCCGAGCTGGGGAACGGTGACGTGGCTCTCGTCGACGATCAGGAGCGCGTTTTCGGGCAAGTATTCGAACAATGTCGGCGGCGGCTCGCCCGGCCGCCGCCCGGTGAGAAAGCGCGAGTAGTTCTCGATCCCGCTGCAATGGCCCGTGGTCTCCATCATCTCAAGATCGAACGTGGTGCGCTCCTGAAGCCGCTGCGCCTCGAGCAGCTTCCCTTCGGCCGTGAGCTCGTCCAGGCGCCAGGCAAGCTCCTTCTTGATCCCCGGAATCGCCTGCAGCAGCGTCGGGCGCGGGGTGACGTAGTGGCTGTTGGGATAGAGGGTAATGCTCTCGAGCGCGCCGATCCGCTCGCCGGTCAGGGGATCGAACTCCCACATCGCCTCGATCACGTCGCCGAAAAGGCTGATGCGCCAGGCCCGGTCCGCGCAGTGGGATGGGAATATCTCGATCACGTCGCCCCGGACCCGGAAGGCGCCGCGCACGAAACTGGCGTCGTTGCGCCGGTACTGAAGCGCGACCAGACGCGCCAACAAGTCCGCGCGCTCGACCGTATCGCCGGTCCTGAGCGAGATCACCATCTGCGCGTAGGTCTCGACCGCGCCGATGCCGTAGATGCAGCTGACCGAGGCGACGATCACCACGTCGGCGTGCTCCAGGAGCGCCCGGGTCGCCGAATGGCGCATGCGGTCGATCTGCTCGTTCACCGAGGCGTCCTTCTCGATGTAGGTGTCGGTGCGCGGCACGTAAGCCTCGGGCTGGTAGTAGTCGTAGTAGGAGACGAAGTACTCGACCGAGTTGTCGGGGAAGAAGGTCTTCATCTCGCCGTAAAGCTGGGCGGCGAGGGTCTTGTTCGGCGCCAGCACCAGGGTCGGGCGTTAGATGCACTCGATGACGTGGGCCACGGTAAAGGTCTTGCCGGACCCGGTGACGCCCAGAAGCACCTGGTCGCGCTCGCCGGCCCTGATGCCGGCCGTGAGCTCGTCGATGGCTTCCGGCTGATCGCCGGCGGGCTGAAACTCGGACGTGAGCTTGAAGCGCTGGCCCGATTCCACCAGCGGTCGCTTCTCGGGAACGAATAGAAGGGGCGCGTTCGTCATCGTCGGGCCAGTGTGCCGCATGGATGAGGCGATTGCCAGAGCTTGAAGGCCCCCTTTCGCGCGTTGCGCCGGTCGCGCCGTGGGCATAGGGTTGCGCCGATCGTGCAGCCCGTACGGTGCGCGAACGTCAACCAAGAAGGTGTTTCCACATGTCCCTAGTTGCCGCCCGCCTCAACCGCATCAAGCCGAGCCCCACCATCGCCGTCACCCAAAAGGCGCGCGATCTCAAGGCTGAGGGCCGCGACGTGATCGGGCTTGGCGCCGGCGAGCCGGACTTCGACACGCCGGCCCACATTCGCGAGGCTGCCAAGGCCGCCATGGACCGGGGCGAGACCCGCTACACGCCGGTCAACGGCACGCCCGAGCTGCGCGACGCGATTGCGCGCAAGTTCGCGCGTGAGAACGGGCTCGTGTATTCGCGCGACCAGATCACCGTGGGGTGCGGCGGCAAGAGCGTCATCTACAACGCCCTGATGGCGACCCTGGACCCGGGAGACGAGGTGATCATCCCGGCGCCCTACTGGGTGTCCTATCCGGACATCACACTGCTCGCCGAAGGGAAGCCCGTATTCGTCGAGTGCAAAGCTGAGGACGGATTCAAGCTGCGGGCCGAAGTGCTCGAGGCCGCGATCGGGCCCCGCACCAAGTGGCTGATCCTGAACTCGCCCTCGAACCCGTCCGGGGCCGGCTACGGCCGAGACGAGATGAAGGCGATCACCGACGTGCTGGCGCGCCACGACCACGTCTGGGTGATGAGCGACGACATTTACGAACACATCGCCTACGACGACTTCACCTTCGTCACGCCGGCCCAGGTCGAGCCCCGCCTGCACGACCGAACGCTCACCATCAACGGCGTCTCCAAGGCCTATTGCATGACCGGCTGGCGCCTGGGCTACGGGGGCGGGCCGGACGCGCTGATCGGCGCCATCAACAAGATCCAGGGGCAAAGCTTCACCCACACCAGCTCCATCACCCAGGCCGCCGCCATCGCCGCGCTCGACGGCCCGCTCGACTTCCTCGAGCACAACAACGCCGTCTTCAAGGAGCGCCGCGACCTCGTGGTCTCGATGCTCAACCAAGCCGACGGGCTTCAATGCGACCGCCCGGAAGGCGCCTTCTACGTCTTTCCTTCGTGCGCGGGCTTGATCGGCCGCTCGACGCCCGAAGGAAAGAAGATCGAGACCGACGAGGACGTGGTGACCTACTTGCTCGAGACCGAGGGCGTCGCCGCCGTCCAAGGCGCGGCCTTCGGGCTTTCGCCCTATTTCCGCATCAGTTACGCGACGGCGACCGAGATCCTCGAAGATGCTTGCCAGCGGATCCAAAGGGCCTGCGCGGCGCTGAACTAGCGCTTCATCCGTGTGGTCGGCACCGGCCCGCACCCCTGTCCCGCCACCCACGAAATGATATTCTTGGGGCGGCGGGACAGGGGTGCGGGCCGGTGCGATTCCACACGAGTGGATTACCCACCGGATCGAGGCGGGTGCCACGCCGGCGCCCATTCGGCGCGGCCGCGGAAACCGGATTTTTCCTTGAATCCGCGCCCCGGGGCTTTACCTTGCGCCCTGGGCCTTCGAGCTCGCGCCGGGTCGCGGGAACCGCGCTCGGCGATCTCGCGGCCTAGACCAGATCGCGCTCGCTCGGTTCCGCGTAGCCGCGATCCAGCGGGCGCGTGGATCTGGTCTGCACTATTGAGATCGAGCGGATTCACACGTTTGATTGGGGCCGCGCGCGTTTCCATTCAAACGTAATCCGATCTAGGATTCGAACAAACGGATACCCGGGAGGGCGATGTGACAGACAAAGCGCCATCCGGGCCGCGCTGCGCGGTCCTCGTCGGCTCATACTCCAGCGGAAAGACGACGCTTCTAGAAGGGATGCTGTTCTCTGCCGGCGCGATCGACCGCAAGGGCAGCGTGGTCGAGGGCAACTCGGCCGGCGACGCCTCGCCCGAAGCGCGCGAGCGCAAGATGAGCACCGAGCTCAACGTCGCCAGCGCCGATTATCTGGGCGAACGGTGGAGCTTCATCGACTGTCCCGGAAACATCGAGCTCTCCCAGGACGCCTACAACGCCTTGACCGCCGCGGACGCGGCCGTCGTGGTGTGCGAGCCGCAACCGGAAAAGGCGCTCGCGGTCGCGCCGGTGCTCCGGTTCCTGGGCACACGCAACATCCCCCACATGATGTTCTTCAACAAGATGGACACGCCCGACGCGAACTTGGACGACACGCTTGCGGCGCTTAAAGATCTCTCGGACCACCCCTTCGTTCTTCGTGAGTATCCGATCCGCGAGGGCGAGACCACCACCGGCTACGTGGACCTGGTCTCGGAGAAGGCGTACGCGTGGAAGGAGGACGCGGATTCCGAGGAAATCGCGGTCCCCGAGTCAATTCGCGCGCGGCTTGACGCCGTGCGTACCGAGACCCTCGAATCGCTCGCCGACCACGACGACGCCCTGCTCGAGCAACTTCTCGAGGACTCGGTGCCGCCGAGCACTGACATCCACGCGATTTGCACCCGCGCCTTTGGCGCCGGCCTGGTCGTCCCCGTCTTCTTCGGCTCGGCGCTCCAGGGCTACGGTATCCACCGGCTCTTGAAGGCGCTCCGCCACGAGGTGGCGGACGCCGGCGGCGCGGCCGCGCGGCTGGGGATCGACGCGTCGGGGGCAGACGCGCTCGCGCACGTCTTCAAGACCCTGCACGCCACCCACACCGGCAAGCTGTCCATCGCCCGGATCTGGCGGGGAACGATCACCGACGGCATGACGCTCGACAGCGGCCGCGTGGGCGGCCTCGTCGCGTTCGCGGGCGGCAAACACGACAAAGTTGCGTCCGCCGGCGCCGGCGAGGTGATCGCGCTCGGGCGCATGGACGCGGTCGCCACCGGCGCCGCGCTCACGCCCGACGTCGGAGATCAGGCGGTGCAGATGCCGGAGACCTTGACGCCTCTCTATTCGCTTGCAATCCACGCCACCGAACGGGCCGACGAGGTCAAGCTGACGGGCGCGCTCGCGAAGCTGGTCGAGGAGGACCCGTCGCTCCGGTTCGAGCCGAGCGCCGACACCCGCGAGCTTCTCATTTGGGGCCAGGGCGACACCCACCTTCAGCTCGCCCTCGAGCGGCTGCGCAATCGCTACAACCTCGTTGCGACGGCCGAACGAGCCCAGGTCCCCTACAAGGAAACCATCCGCAAGCCGGTCAGCCAGCACGCCCGGCACAAGAAGCAGAGCGGCGGTCACGGGCAGTTCGGCGACGTGCACGTGGACATCAAGCCCCTGGCGCGCGGCGGCGGGTTCAAATTCGCCGATTCGATCTCCGGCGGCGTGGTGCCGAAGCAGTACATCCCCGCGGTCGCGGCCGGGGTGCGCGATTACATGGAGCGCGGCCCGCTCGGCTTCCCGGTGGTCGATATCTCGGTGACCCTGACAGACGGTCAATTCCACGCGGTCGATAGCTCCGACATGGCGTTCAAGGCGGCCGCCCAGCTCGCCATGCGCGAAGGCATGCCGAAGGCGAGCCCGGTCCTGTTAGAGCCTATCTTCAAGGTCAGCATCGTGGTCCCCAACCAATTCACCTCGCGCATCCAACGCCTGGTCAGCGGGCGGCGCGGCCAGATCCTCGGTTTCGAAGCCAAGGAGGGCTGGAAGGGCTGGGATGAGGCCAACGTCACCCTGCCCCAGGCCGAGATGCACGACCTCATCAACGAGCTGCGCTCCGTCACCCAAGGGGTCGGAACGTTTACGCGCGAGTTCGACCACTTGCAGGAGTGCTCGGGCAAGCAGGCCGATCAGGTGATCGCGGCGCGCGCCCAGGCCGCGCAGTAAGCGAAGGCGCGGTCAGCGCGCCGGTGAGGACCCTTAACCTTCGGGACGATTGGCCGGCTCGGCCGGCTGGGGCGCGACTTCCTTGAGGGCTGGGTCGGCGTTGGATGCCGACCCCGCGCGTGCCGGCCCCGCTACCAGTGTGAGCTACAACCAGCCCGAGATCGACACCGAGGTGGTCGTCGGCGGATCGGCAATGAAGGCTGGATCGCCGGTGGTGGGAGGTCAGTCAAACACGAGGCGCGGCAGGTAGCACGAGACAACCCAGTTCGGGCGGTCGACCACCTCGCTGATCCTGAGGTCGCCGCAGACGCTCAACAGCATGTAGGCGTCCTCGGGCCGCATGCTATACCGCGCGCTGACGAGGTCGATCATACCGCGCACGCAGTCCTTCGCGGCCTCCATCAGATCGGGCCCGATCCCCGTCGTCACCTCGTAGCCCTTGCTGTCCAGGTGGCGGCTCACCGGCCCCGGAGTCACGAAGCGCGGGAAGGGCAGGTTGGCCCCCTTTTCCAGCTCAAGGTGCACGCTCACGCTCGCCAGCGTCTCGATGGCCGTTCCGCAGACCTCTCCGTCTCCCTGAGCGGCATGGGGATCGCCGATCGAGAAAAGCGCACCCTCGACCTCGACCGGAAGGTAGAGTTCGACGCCAAGCGTCAGGTCCCGGATGTCCATGTTGCCGCCACTGCGGTAGGGGGGAATCGTACTGTGGCTGCCGGGCGCCGCCCGGGCCACGCCCACAGTGCCACAAAACGGCTTAAGGGGGATTCGGGCGCCGGGGCCGTAAGCGGCCGGCTTGCCAAAGCCGGTGTCGTAACTCCAGATGTTGATCGCGGGGACGGGGAAGTCATCGGCCAGCAGCCCGAAACCGGGGACGATAGCCGTCCATCCCCAGCCCGGCCCCTCGAAGCCGACCAGCGTGACCTTGAGTGCGTCGCCGGGCCGAGCGCCGTCCACGTAGACCGGCCCGGAGATGGCGTTGACACGCGAAAAGTCCAGGTTTCGGATGTCGTCTGCGGTCGAGTCCCGTGTTATCTGGCCGAGGGTGCCGTCGATATCCCTAAACTCGATGGTCTCGCCCGGGGCGACCGTAAGCGCGGGGGGGTGCGCGTTGTCCCAGCTCAGGTGCTGGTGCTCCTTGTGAATGGTCCGAATTGCCGGTGTCGAGGCCGTCGCGTGGGCCATTTCCGTTTTCCTCACTGCTTCGTATCGCGTCCGATCCGCACGAATTTAAGTCCCACGGTAGGCCACCACGGCGCCGGTGTCACCATTGCGATCGGCAAGGGGTTCGGGTCGCCGCCGCCACGAATCGGGTTATGGCCGGGCTCACACGAGCGCGCCTTCGTCGAGACGGAACCCGTCGGGGAACGGGTCCGTGGGATCGAGGCCGTACTGGTGAATGCCGCTGATCCAGCCGCGCCCGGCAACGGCCGGAGTGACCGCCGGGATGCCACCCACTTCGGTGGTGCCGACGATCTCGGCATCGAAGCGGGAATCGATGATCGAGCGGTTCTCGAACGTCTCGCCCGGCTTGATCTGGCCCCGAGCGTGCATGATGGCGAGCCGCGCCGAGGTCGCCGTGCCGGTGGGGCAGCGGTCGATGTGATATGGCGGCGGCCGGGGGACGACCGCGTTGCGGCCCAGCTTGCGCCCGTCCTCGGCGTCGACGACGGAAACGGCGATGGCCGCCATGGAGACCGTATGGATCTCCGGATTCTCGGGGTGTATGGCCTCGATCTGCGCGGCCGCGGCGGCGATGATGCGCCCGCCCATGGCGGCCAGGTCCCGCGCCTCGTCGGGCTTGACGGCGAAGCCGAGCGCGTGGGCGTCGGCGAAGGCAAACACCACGCCGCCGTAGGCGACGTCGACGGGAATCGTGCCCACCCCTTCCACCTCGAGCGGGTGGTCGAGGTGGAAGACGAAACAGGGCACGTTGGTGAACTTGATCTGCTCGCAGCGGCCGTCGCGACACCTCGCCGTGACACCCACCAAGCCACCCGGCGCCTCGAGGACGAACCGGGTCTCGGGCTCGGTCATGGGAATCATCCCGGTCTCCAGAAGCACGGTGGCCGTGCAGATGGTGTTGGAGCCGGACATGGGCGCGTATCCGTTGACCAGCATGATGATGAAGCCCACGTCCGCTTCCGGCGTCGTCGGCGGCACGACGAGGTTGGCGCACCAGGTTCCTCCGCCGCGGGGTTCGTTGAGCAGGAACCGGCGCAACCAGTCCCCCTCGGTCTCCATGTGACGCATTTTGTCGAACATCGTCCGTCCCGGGGGCGGCAGCACACCCCCGACGACGACCCGGCCGACCTCGCCCTCGGCGTGGGCATCGACCACGGTGATCGTTCTTCCCCAATTCATGGCTTGCTTTCCTCCTCGTCTGCGAACCGAATAGCGGTCTTCTCAATGGCCGTACCACGGGATGACGCCCGACACGTGGCCAATGATCCGAAAGCGTTCCCTCATCGCCGGGACCATCGCGGCACTGCGTAACCGCACCGGATAAAACACGTACGATCGATTAACAAGCCTGCTATACTATTCGCTCCAAAGGCGTGCGCGCGCATCCGCATTGGTCGTTTAAAATGCGGTCGCGGGCGTCGGCATTCGATGGTGCGTGGTCGGTCTTCCACGCCAAGATCAATGGTCCGGGGCGCAAACCCGGGACCGAACAGGTGCAACGTTTAAGAGGATAACCCATGAAAAACCTGCTCGCCGGCCTCGTTTCCGGCGTCGCCGCCACCCTGCTGTGGAGCGCGGCCTCGGCCGACGAACTCAAACTCGCTGTCAAGACGGAAACGAGCGGCATCGATCCCCATTGGCAGACCCTGATCGTCAACATCCAGATCGACCGCCACTTCTTCGACCATCTGATCGAATTTGGCGACAAAATGGAACTCGTGCCGGGTCTCGCCGCCTCGTGGAAGGCGCTCGATGATAAGACCTGGGAGTTCAAGCTGCGCGAGGGCGTCAAGTGGCAAGACGGATCGCCGTTTACGGCCGACGACGTGGTCTTTACCTGGGAGCGCATTCCCCAGGTGGTGAACGCGCCGGGTCCGTTTTCGCAATACATTCGGGGCAAGAAAGTCACCAAGGTGGACGACTTCACCGTCCGCGTCTCGACCGAGGCCCCGTACCCGTTGATGGAGACCGACGTGGCGCAGTTCGCCATCGTTTCCAGGAAGAATGGTGATGGCGCAACGTCTGCCGACTACAACTCCGGCAAGGCGACCATCGGCACCGGCCCTTTCAAGTTCGTCGAGTACGTGTCGGGTGACCGCATTGTCATGAAGGCTAACCCCGATTATTGGCGCGGCAAGCCCAAGTGGGACCGCGTGACCATCAAGCCGATCAAATCGGGCCCGTCCCGCGTTGCCGCGCTTAGGGCTGGCGATGTGGACTTGATTGACTTTGTGCCGCCGGCGGACATCAACACTTTAAAAAAGGATTCAAGCGTTTCAGTCTGGCAGGGATCGTCGAATCGCCCGGTGTTCCTACACCTCGACACCAACCGGGATCTCTCGCCGAGCATGCTGACCAACGACGGTAAGCCGCTTTGGCCAAACCCGACCCGTGATTGGAAGGTGCGGAAGGCGATCTCCTTGGCGATCAACCAGGAAGCCATCGTCGACAAGGTGATGGAGGGCAACGCCATCCTCGCCACGCAGTTGGTGCCGCCAGGGTTCTTCGGCTACAACGAAGACCTAAAGCCCGGAGAATACGATCCGGACCGCGCCAAGAAACTGTTGGCCGAGGCCGGCTATCCGGACGGCTTCCGGGTCACCCTCAACGGCACCCACGACCGCTACATCAACGACAAGCAAATCGTCCAGACGGTGGCCCAGATGGTGTCCCGGATCGGCATCAAGGTTGAGGTCCGGACCCACCCGGTGGCCACCTATTACACCACCGCCAACACAGGGGCGTACAGCTTCTGGCTGGGATCCCACAGCGTGTCGACGGGTGAGCCTTCGGCACAACTTAACCACCTGATCCACACCACTTGGCCGGGCACGCCCTACTGTTGCACGCCTCGGGGTTATTCAAATCCCCGGGTCGATCGCATTATCGAGAAGGGAATGGTCACAGTAGACAACGACGAGAGAGAGAAGCTGTTCAAGCAGGCGATCGGAATCGCCGTCGAAGACATTGCCGTCATTCCGCTTCATTACCAGCTCAACACCTGGGCGTCGCGCCCCGGCATAGAGTACATTTCGCGCCTCGATGAAATGACGCTGGCGCAAAACGTGATCAAGACCAAATAGGCGTATCCAGCGACAACCGCGGGCAGCCTTCCCCTGGGAGGCTGCCCGTCGCCGTCTGAAGCGACCGCCGAGGCGGGGACGACCGCATGAGCGTATTCATCATCCGCCGCCTGATGCAGAGCGTCGTCGTGGTCTTCGTCATGACGCTGATCGTCTTCTTCGGCGTCATGGTCATCGGCAACCCCGTCGACATCCTGATCGGCCAGGATTGCGACGGCCCGTGTCGCGAGCAAGTGATCCGCGCCTTGGGGCTTCACCTGCCGTTGCACGAGCAGTACTTCGTCTTCGTGAAGAACGCGCTCAAGGGCGAGCTCGGGGTCTCGTTCAGGGCGGGCATTCCCGCGATCCACTTGATCTTCGAGCGCATGCCGGCGACCATGGAGCTCGCATTCTCGGCCATGTTCATGGCCATCGTGATCGGCATTCCGCTCGGCATGTGGGCGGGACTCAAGCCCAATTCGGTCAGCGGCAAGCTGATCATGGGGGGCTCCATCCTCGGCTTCAGCCTGCCCAGCTTCTGGGTCGGGCTGATGTTCATAATGATCTTCGCGGTCGCGCTCGACTGGCTCCCGGCGACGGGCAGGGGCGATACCATCCCCGTCCTCGGCCTCCAGTTGAGCCTGTTCACCCTCGATGGGCTATCGCACTTGATCCTGCCCGCGATCAATTTGGCACTCTTCAAGATGTCGCTCGTCATCCGCCTAACACGGGCCGGAATGCGCGAGGCCCTGTTCATGGACTACGTCAAGTTCGCCTATGCCAAGGGGCTCGGCCAGCGGCGGGTCGTCTTGGTTCACGTGCTCAAGAACATCTTGATCCCCGTCGTCACCGTGCTCGGCCTCGAACTCGGCAACGTCATCGCGTTCTCCGTGGTCACCGAAACAGTCTTCTCCTGGCCCGGCATGGGCAAGCTGATCATCGATTCGATCGACGTGCTCGACCGCCCGGTCGTAGTCGCCTACCTCATGATCACGGTCTTCATGTTCATCTTCATCAATCTGGTGGTCGACATCTTTTATTCGATGCTCGACCCGAGGGTTCGGCTGCAGGGAGCCGAACGATGACGGTCTCCAGCAACGAGCTGTGGGTCGGTACGGCGCCGGCTCTTGTCGCCGATACTCCGTTGCGGCGGTTCGTCTCCGGTTTTTTCGAGAACAAGGTCGCGGTCGGCGGACTTTTCGTCTTCCTGGCGATCCTTTTCGTCGCCGTCTTCGCGTCGGTGATCTCGCCCCAGAATCCTTATGACCTGGCGAGCCTCAGCATCATGGATGCCCGCGAGCCGCCGGGCACGCCGAGCACTTCCGGCCCGTTCACGTACTGGCTCGGCTCCGACGGCCAAGGTCGGGACATGGTGAGCGCCATTTTCTACGGGCTGCGTACCAGCCTCATCGTCGGCGCGATGAGCGGCTTACTGGCGCTTTGCATCGGCATGTGCGTCGGGCTCACGGCAGGCTATTTCGGCGGCCGCGTCGACGCCCTCATCATGCGCGTCGTCGATTTGCAGCTTAGCTTCCCGTCTATCTTGGTGGCACTGATCCTGCTCGCCGTTCTCGGCCAGGGCGTGGACAAGATCATCATCGCCCTGGTCGTGGTGCAGTGGGCCTATTACACCCGCACCGTGCGCGCCAGCGCGCTGGTCGAAAGGCACCGGGAATACATCGAAGCGGGCGAATGCCTGGCGCTCGGTCAGCGACGCATTGTGTTTAGGCACTTGCTGCCCAACTGCCTGCCGCCCTTGATCGTCGTCGGCACGGTGCAGGTGGCGCACGCGATTTCGCTCGAGGCGACGCTCTCGTTTCTCGGCCTCGGCCTGCCGCCGACCGAACCCTCGCTTGGCTTGTTGATCGCCAACGGCTTCGACTACATGCTGAACGGGCGCTACTGGATCGCCTTCTATCCCGGCATCGCACTTCTGATTACCATCGTCAGCATCAACCTGATGGGCGATCAGGTTCGCGACGTGCTCAATCCCAAGCTTGAGAGGTAATTCAACCGCACAGCCCCGCCCCCTGGCACGCCTGCTCCGAGCCCGGTATCATGGCCGCGCCATCGGGGGCTTGGGTCCGGCCGGACCGGGCCGGCCGCAAGAGAACGGGGAGGATGAAGGTGAGCACGTTCGATACCATTATCCGCGGAGGCCGGGTGGCGACGGCGGGCGCGGTGGTCCAATGCGATATCGGCATTCGTGACGGGCGCATCGCGGCGCTCGCAGACGCCCTGGAAGGCGCCAAGAACGTGATCGACGCCGCGGGCCGGACGGTTACGCCGGGCGGCGTCGACGGCCACTGTCACATCGACCAGCCGAACGAGGAAGGCTGGGTGTGCGCGGACAACTTCTTCACCGGCACGCGTTCGGCGCTGGCCGGGGGAACCACCACCGTGATTCCCTTCGCCCAGCAGTTCCGGGGCCGCAGCCTGCGGCACGCGGTCGACGAATACCGCGGGCGCGCCGACGGCAACGCCCTCATCGACTACGCCATCCACATGATCGTCTCCGACCCGAGCGAACAGGTTTTGGGCCAAGAGCTGCCGGCCCTGATCCACGACGGCTACACCTCGTTCAAGATCTACATGACCTACGATGAACTCAAGCTGAACGACCGCCAGATCCTCGACGTCCTCGCGCTGGCGCGGCGTGAGGCGGCCCTGGTGATGGTGCACGCCGAGAACGCCGACTGCATCACCTGGCTCACCGATCGGCTGGAAGAGGCGGGCAAGATCGCGCCCAAGTATCACGCCACCTCGCGCCCGGGGCCGGTGGAACGCGAAGCCACGCACCGCGCGATCACCTTGGCCGAGCTTCTGGACGTTCCCATCTTGCTGGTGCACGTCTCGGCCCGCGAGGCGGTCGACGAGATCCAGAGGGCGCGCTCGCGAGGTCTCAAGATCTTCGCCGAGACCTGCCCGCAGTACCTGTTCCTTACCGCCGACGATTTGGACAAGCCCGGGTTCGAGGGCGCCAAGTGCATCTGCAGCCCGCCGCCCAGGGACAAGGCGAATCAGCAGGTGATCTGGGACGGGCTTCGCGGAGGCACCTTCGAAGTGTTCTCGTCCGACCACGCTCCGACCCGCTTCGACGATGCCAAGGGAAAAAAGGTGCGCGGCACCGACAGCTCGTTCCGCTGGGTCCCGAACGGCGTTCCCGGGCTCGAGACCCGGATGCCGCTGCTGTTTTCGGAAGGCGTCGGCAAGGGCGTGATCGATCTTGAGCGGTTCGTGGCGCTCACCGCCACCAACCAGGCGAAGATCTACGGGATCTACCCCAGGAAGGGCACCATCGCGGTCGGCTCGGACGCCGACATCGTGATCTGGGACGATGACCGCGAGATAACCATCACCAACGACATCCTGCACCATGACGTGGACTACACACCCTACGAGGGGATGGTGATCAAGGGTTGGCCGGCGATCACGCTTTCGCGTGGAGACGTGGTGTGGGCGGACGGTGAGGTCCGGGCCGAGAAGGGCCGCGGCGCCTTTATTCCTTGCACGTTGTCGGATGCGGCCGCGCCGCTCGGACGTCCCGCGGCCAAGATCTGAACCTGGGTTACGGACCGCTCGCGGCTCGGTTCGGCGCCGGCTCGAACGGTGCGCGGCGCCCGATCCGCCCCCGGCGGGCGTCCGCCATGCCGGACCGCGCCGCGTCGCATCGGAGCGCTCGCGTGAGCCCGCTGCCAAGAAGACGGCTGGGACGAACCGACGTCAAACTGACGGTGTTGGGCCTCGGCGGGTCCTCGATCGGAAACCTGTACCGTCCGGTCTCGGAACGCGACGCGGCGGGCGCGCTCGAATGCGGCTGGCGCGCGGGCATCCGGTACTTCGATACGGCGCCGCTCTATGGCTCGGGCCTCGGCGAGCACCGCCTGGGGCGTGTGCTTGGGCAGCACCGACGCGACCGTTTCGTGCTTTCCACCAAGATCGGGCGGCTGCTGAGCCCGCTTGAGCCGGGCGCGGCCGGGAACCTACGCTCGCGGAACGTGCTTCCCTTCACCCAAGCCTACGACTACAGCTACGACGCTACGCTGCGATCGCTCGAAGATAGCCTGCAACGCCTGGGCCTAGGGCGCATCGACGTAGCGCTCATTCACGACATCGACGCCGACCACCACGGCCCGGCGGGACAGAAGCGGCGCTACCGCGAGGCCATGGAAGGCGCGTATCCGGCGCTGGCCAGGCTGCGCGACGAAGGCGTGCTGAAGGCGATCGGCGTCGGAACCAACGACTGGCGCGTCTGCGAGCAGTGCGCGAAAGACGCCGATTTCGACTGCTTCGTGCTTGCCGGGCGATATACGCTACTGGAACAAGGCGCGCTGGCATCGTTCCTGCCGCTTTGCGCGACCAAGGGCATCGGGGTCGTCTGCGCCGCGCCTTTCAACTCCGGCATCCTCGCCCGAGGCGCGGTCGGGGCGGCCACGTACAACGATGCGGCGCCCCCGCGTGCGGTCCTGGACAAGGTGCGGCGCGTCGAAAAGGTCTGTAAGCGACACGGGGTCAAGATGGCGGCAGCGGCGCTGCAGTTCCCTCTCGCGCATCGGGCGATCGCGTCGGTTCTTCCCGGCGTGCGCGGGCCGGCCCAGGTGGAACGGAACTTACGGCTGTTCCGAGAAGCGATTCCTGCGGATTTCTGGCGCGCGCTCGTTTCCGAGGGGCTGCTGGACGCGGCGGCGCCGACCCCAAAGCCCCGAGATACCGTTCCCAACACGAAGGGATAAAGACAATGGAGCACATCATCGTCACCCGCCCGCGGCCAGGGGTGATGCTCATCACGCTCAACCGCCCGCACAGCCTGAACGCGCTCAACAAGGCGCTCCTCATCGAGGTGGCGGTCGCGCTGAACGAGGCCGTCGCGGACGCCGACGTAGGCGCGGTCGTGCTGACCGGCGACGAGCGATCGTTTTCGGCAGGCGCCGACATCAAGGAGATGCCCGAGGCCGGCATCCCGCCGTTCGCGCAAGCCGACCGGCTGAAAAGCTGGAAGACCATCGAGCGGCATCCGAAACCCTTGATTGCCGCGGTCAACGGCTACGCCCTTGGCGGCGGGTGCGAGCTTACGCAGCTGTGCGACATCGTGATCGCGGGCGCGAACGCCCAGTTCGGCACGCCCGAGATCAAGATCGCGGCGTTCGCCGGCGACGGCGGCACGCAGCGCATTCCCAGAGCAGTCGGCAAGGCGCGGGCGATGATGATGACCTTGACGGGCGAGCCCATCGATGCGGCCACGGCCTTGGCCTGGGGGCTCGTGGTCGAGGTGGTGCCCGTCGAAAGGACCGTGGACCGCGCGCTGGAGATCGCCGAGTCCATCGCCGAGAAATCGCCGCTCGCGGTTCAGATGGCCAAGGCCGAGATCCTCATGTCCTTCGAAAAGCCCTTGGACGAAAGCCTCAGCCTCGAGCGCAAGATGCTGATGTGGCAGTCCGAAGACCACCAAGAGGGGATCAACGCCTTCGTCGAGAAGCGCGCGCCCCGGTTCACGGGACGATGAGAGGGGGCGGCGCGCCAGCGCGCGAAAGGGGTGGCAAGGCACACTGATGCCGTTCGTCGTCGCATAGGCGTTTGCCGCCACCGCGGCGCAGAAACGGGCCCTCGTCCGTGACGTCACCGGCGCCGTCTGTTCCGCGTACGGCATCGAGGCCGCGACCGTAGCGGTCTATCTCTTCGAGATCGGCGACGACGATTACGGTCACGCCAGCGAGACCGGCGACGCGGCGCCCGAAACGCGCGTGTTCATTCAGGTTCACGCGCTTGGGCGCCCGGCGGCACGCAAGCGGGCGCTCGTCGAAGGCATCATCCGGGCGCGGTGATCAACCTCGGCGTCGGCATCTCGGCGCTCATTCCCAATGTGATCGCAGAGGAAGGCATCGACGATCTTTTCACCGCGACCGCCGAAGCCGGCATTATCGGCGGGATTCCGTGCTCGGGCCTCGAGTTCGGCGCCACCTACAATCCCCAGGCGATCATCGACCAGCCGTACATGTTCGACTTCTACGACGGAGGCGGTCTCGACGTCGCGTTCGTCTCTTTCGCCGAGGTGGACCGCGACGGCAACGGCAACGTCACCAAGTTCGGCGATCGCCCCAATGGGTGCGGCGGCTTCATCGACATCACCCAGAACGCGAAATCCATCGTCTTCGGGGGCACGCTGACCAGCCGCGGTTCGAGGTCGCGTTCGCCGACGGTGGGCTCGCCATCGCGCGAGGGCGAGATCATGAAATTCGTCCCGCGCGTCGCCCAGATCAGCTACAATGGCCGCCGCGGCCGCGAATGCGGTCAGGACGTGACGTTCGTCACGGAACGCGCGGTATTCCGCATGACGCCCGAGAGCTTGGTGCTGACCGAAATCGCGCCCGGGGCGCGCCTGAAGGAAGACGTGCTGGACCGAATGGAGTTCGAGCCCGCAATCTCGCCGGACCTCGGATCCATGGATCCGCGCCTGTTCCGCGAGGGGTGCATGGGCCTTCGCGAAGACGTGCTCGCCAAGCACGCACCAAGACCCGCACGCCGGACCCGGCCGTGAGCGAAGACTGAGAAGGGTTTGAATGTCGCGCTTGAAATTCACCGACGTCATCGTCGCCACGGTGCTTCCGTTCACCGATTCGGGCGCGATCGATTGGCCGAGCTACACCCGGCTCCTCGAATACTGCGCCACGCCCGACGGCATCGGCGCGATCTTCCCCAACGGCCACGCCGGCGAAGGCTCGGCCTTGAGCGCGGAAGAGCGCGCCCGGGTCATCGAGGTCACGCGCGAATTTGTGGGCCCCGACGTGCCGCTCCTTGCGGGCGTCATTGCGTACTCAACCGCCGAAGCCATTACCCAAGCGCGGGACGCCAAGTCGGCGGGCGCCGACGTCGCGGTCCTGTTTCCGTTGCCCGCCTTCGCCGCCGGCGGGACCCGCACCCCGGCGGCCCCGCTGGCGTACGTGGACGCGGTGCTCGAAGGGGCCGACGTGCCGGTCGGGATCTTCCAGTTCCCGCTCGCGTCCGGCCTCGGCTACACCACCGAAACCCTGGTCGAGATGGCGAAGCGGCCGGGCGTTCTCTTGATCAAGGAGGGGAGCGGCACCGTCCAGGCGTACGAGGACAACTGGCGCCAGGTGAAGGCGGCGGCCCCCGAAGTTGCGATCTTTCCAACCAATTTCGACTGGTTCCTCGCCCAGGTCGCGATCGGCGCCGACGGCATCCTCTCAGGCCTCGCCAGCCTGACGCCGCATCTCTTGATCGATCTGTGGCGCGCGACCGAGGCCCGCGATCTGGACCGCATGCGGGCCGTCAACGACGCCCTCTATCCTGTGGTCCGCACCATCTACGGCGCACCGCCCCTGATGGACATGCACACGCGCATCAAGGCAGGGCTCGCCCACTTGGGCGTCATCGAGAGCGCGCGGCCAAGGCCGCCGCTCTTGCCGGTCTCTGACGAGACGGCCGCCGCGGTCGCAAAGGTGGTCGACGGCGCCGGCCTCGCGCGCCACACGGCCCAGGCGCCCGGTCGCGTGAGCAAGCGCGCGTCTTAACGGCCGCCGGGGTTGGCTGGAGCATTATCCACTTACGTGGAATCGCGCCTGCCCGCACCCCCTCCCGGCCGCCCACGGAATGGTACTCTTGGGGCGGCCGAGCGCGCCGGACCCGATCGAGGATGCCGCTGTGCGCGGTCGGATAGTGCCTTTGCGTCGCGTATTGCGCCGGTTAGATTGGAACAAGACCCCGTCGGCGGGGCAGGCCGGAGCGATACGGGCCTGACTGTCTGCGCACGCTGGGATCGGGTCGCCGTGGGCAGGCTGACCCGGCACCGCGGATTCGCCGGACCGAACACGACAACGAACGCAGCGAGAAAGGGCGACCCATGCCAGACGCTCCCCGGATTGATGCCGACGAAATCCTCGAAGGGATTCGCGGTTTGGTCGAGATCGAAACGCCGACCGGTGATGTGGAGGGTATCGGACGGCTGGTAACCCATCTCGAGGGGAAGTTCGCTGCCTTGGGTGCCAAGGTTGAGCGCATTCCCGGCAGCGGCGGCCAGGGCAATTGCCTGCGGGTGCGCTCGCCGTGGGGCGGCGAGCAACCGGGCATTCTCGTCCTCGGCCACATGGACACCGTGCACCCGAAGGGAACGCTGGCAGAGCGACCTTTCCGCATCGAGGGCGACAGCGCCTTCGGCCCAGGCATCTTCGACATGAAGAGCGGCGTCTACCTCGCCTTTTACATCTTCCAGCACTTCTGCCGGTTGGGCCGCGAGACGCCGCTACCGATCACGTTCTTGTTCAACTCGGACGAGGAGGTCGGGAGCCCTTCGTCGCGATCACACATCGAAGCGGAGGCGCGGAAGGCTCGCTACGCCCTGGTCGTTGAACCGACCTCGCAAAGCGGCATGGTCACCACCGCTCGCATCGGCTCGGCGCGGTTTGCGATCAAGATCACCGGTCGCGCCGCCCATTCCAGCGGCGGCCATCGCGAGGGCCGTAGCGCCATCAAGGAACTGGCACGCCAGATTCTGGTGCTCGAGGACATGACCGACTACGAGCGCGAAATCACTGTCAATGTCGGTATCGCGTCCGGCGGTACGGGCGTCAACGTTGTGCCGGCCGAGGCGACGGCGCTGGTCGATTTGCGCGTACCGAGCGCCGAGATCGCGGAGGCGGCTATCAGCAATGTGCTCGGCCTGAAGCCTTTCGATCCCGACGTAACGCTCGAAGTTTCAGGCGGGCTTTCGCGGCCTCCTTATGTGAAGTCACCGGAAATTGAAGCGCTTTTCCAGCATACCCGGACGCTGGCGGCGGAAATCGGATTCGAGATCACGGATAGCAAGTCAAGCGGTGGCAGCGACGCCAATCTCACCGCGCCCATCGTCGCGACCCTGGACAGCCTGGGCGTCGAGGGGAAGGGAGCCCATACGGACTTCGAGCAACTTTACATCTCGTCCATCGAACCCCGCGCGCGCCTCCTGTTCCGTTTGTTCGAGACCCTGTCGTAGGAGGGCACCCGGTCCCACCGACGCAGCGCGACCCCCCCCCGGTACCCGTCAATTGGCGCCGGCGAGGGTGCGTCCGGCGATATAGGCGAAGGTCAATCCCGGGCCGATGGTCGCGCCGCCGCCCGGATAGGCCCCGCCAAAGACGCTGGCTTGGTCGTTGCCCACCGCGAAGAGGCCGGGGATCGGCGCACCGGTTCCGTCCAGCACCCGCGCCGCGGCGTCGGTGCGCAGACCCGCGAAGGTGCCGAGGTCACCTGGTCGGATCTCGACCGCATAAAAGGGTGGCTGGTCCAGCGGGCCGACGCAGGGGTTCGGCTGCCAGCGGGGATCGCCCTGACTACGGTCGTAGGCGTTCTCGCCTTTGCTGAATTCGGGATCGCGACCGGTGCGGGCGCCGGCGTTGTAGGCGGCCACCGTGCTATCGAGTCCGTGGACGTCGATTCCGGCCGCAGCCGCAAGCTCGCGTACATTGCGGCCGCGCTTGAGGTAGCCGGTGCGGAGATAGCGCCGGTAGGGCAGCGGCCACGGACGCGCCGCTCCTAGCCCATAGCGTCGCAGCGCCCTGTGATCGCAGACGTAATAGGCGACGGCGGCACGGCCCTCGCGTCGGGTCGCCAGCAACGCCTGCACGAAGGAGTGGTAGTTCAGCGCCTCGTTGGCGAACCGCGTGCCGTCGGGGGTTACCGCGATCACGCCGGGTTTGCCGCGCTCCAGGAGATGGGCCAGATGGCCCACAGAGCCGTCCGGATAGGCCACCCGCGAGGTCGGATACCAAATAGCCGGATTGGGCAACCCGCCCTCGAACGCGCCGCCGACGCCTTCGGCCAGCCTGATGCCATCGCCGGTCGCGCCGGCTATGGCGTTGGACAGGTGCTCGTCCGGCGATGGTCGGTGGGGATAGACCCGTTGCCGGCGCGCGTGATCCTGGGGGAAACCGCCGCACGCTACCACCACGCCGCGCCGCGCGGTCACGCGGACGGTGCCGTCGGGCCCCTCGAGTATCGCGCCGCCGACGCCAGCGCCCTCCACGATCAGCTCGTTTGCCTGCGTCGACAGCATGATCGGGATCCCGGCCTCGAAGGCCGAAGCCGCCAGCCGGGCAACCAGCGCATTGCCCGTCGCCGGGCGCATGCCGCGGCCGTGGGTCGCGAGATCGCGAAGGTGCCCGAGGATCCGCCGCGCCACGAACCACGCCGAGCGGGGCGAGCGAGTCGCGTTCAGGAAATGCGTGAAGTGCTCGGCGCCGATCTGCAATCCCCCGAACAGGACGCGCTCGCGCGCCGGTGGCCGCAACGCCCCGGCATGGGCGCCCAGTCGGCGGGCATCATACTCGACCGGGCGCAGTGCGCGTCCGTGCGGCAAGGCGCCGGGCAGGCCTGGCTGGTAATCGGGCTCCGCGGCGAGTTCGAATCGCGCCTCGGTGCGGCTCTCAAGGAAATCCACCGCCGCCGGGCCGTGGTCGAGGAACGCGTCGACCCGCGCCGCATCGAAATGGTCGCCGGCGCCGGCTTGGATGTAGGCGCGCGCGAGTTCGCGGCTGTCGGCGATGCCGGCAGCCAGCGCGTGTCGATTGAGGGGTATCCACGCCACACCCCCCGACCAGGCAGAGGTGCCGCCGAACACCGGCGCCTTCTCGGCGATCGTCACAGAGAGCCCGTTGAGGCGTGCCGTCAGCGCGGCCGTCAGCCCCGCTGCGCCCGAGCCGATCACCAGGACGTCGGTTTCCAAAGACGAGGTAGTGGACAGCATTGGCTCGACCATCACGGCGGAGGCGGCCTTGCGACGGGAGCGCCGGGGCGGCGGCGGGTGCGGGCTAGGGCCAACAAAACGGAAAGCGCTCTAGATATCGAGGATGGCGCCGATCTCGCCGACCGGGTCATCGTTCCAGTTCCGGACCACCTGGCGCCCAAGATCGGAAGCGCGTTCCCAAAGTGCTGTGTCGATTACCCCGAATTCGCGCAAGACCGCGACCAGGGCCGTCTCGGCCGCGCGCGCCGCGCCGTCGTCCGCCTTCACCACGATCCCGAGGCCGTGTTCCGCCACGAGGGCGCAATAGACCCCTTCGGCGCCGGCCTTCGCGAGAATGCGCGGGGCCAAGAGCTCGAGAATGCGGGTATTGAACGAACCCGTTCCCGAAATCAGCCGCGGGTGCTCGGCCCACGCCTTGCGGATGCGCCGGGCCGCGCGGACGCGCGCGTGGGCGAAGCGGCCCGGTTCGGCGAGGCGCGCCATTCCCCGCGCGATCGCCGCGAGCGGGGCCGCGTAGGTGGGAATCGAACAGCCGTCGATGCCGTGGTGCGAAAGCGCTTCGCCGTACATCTCCTCGAGCGTCGCGCGCACGCGCATCTGCACGGGATGGTCCGCGTGGGTGTAGCCGGCGACGTCTTCGCCCATGTGCCGCGCGTGGGTGAGCATGCCCGCGTGCTTGCCCGAGCAATTGTTGTGGATCGCGGTCGGCCTGGAGCCCTTGCGCGCGAGCGCCGCCGCCGCGCGCGCTTCCAGCGGCGCATGCGCCCCGCACTCCAAATCGCCCTCGTTAAGGCCGACCCGCCCGAGCCAGGCGATGACGCGCTCGGTGTGCGCGGGCTCGCCCCGGTGTGACGCGCAGGCGAGCGCCAGCTCCTCGTCCGTGACGGCGAACGCGTTCGCCGCGCCGGTCTCGACGATGGGAAGCGCCTGCAAGGCCTTGATCGCCGAGCGCGGGTAGATGGCGCGCCCGACCTCGCCCCAGTGCGCGAGCGTATCGCCCGAGGCGTCGGCGACGGCCGCGAAGACCCGATGACGGCTTTCGAGAGCATCGCCGCGCTTCACCTCGACGACGATCTCGGTTCGCGCGCGGCGGCCAAGATCGACACTCGCTTTTGCTGGGGCTTCTTCGGTCGGGCCGCGCAGGTTCATTCTTGCGGCCCCGAGCATTCGGCTTCGGGGTTCAGGACCCGAATCGGACGGCCGTCGAGGTATGCCTCCACGGCCGCGACCGTATCCGAATAAAAGACCCGATAGGTGTCGCGCGTTACGTAGCCGAGATGCGGCGTCAAGACGACGTTCTCGAGCGCGAACAGGGGATGGTCGGCCGCCAGCGGTTCGGTCTCGAACACGTCGAGGCCGGCGCCGGCGATGCTGCCCGCGCGCAAGGCCTTGAGAAGCGCCGCCTCGTCGACGATGGGCCCGCGCGACGTGTTGACCAGGATTGCGTCCGGCTTCATCAAGCCGATCTCGGTCGCCCCGACCAGGCCGCGGGTGCGCTCGCTCAAGACCAAGTGCACGCTGACAACGTCCGATGCGGCGAACAATTTTTTCTTGTCCACCCAGCGCGCGCCCCTTTCTTCGGCCAGCTCGGGTGTCAGGTTCTCGGACCAGGCGACGGGCTCCATGCCGAACGCCTTGCCGATCAGCGCGACCCGGGCGCCGAGGCGCCCGAGCCCCACAAGGCCCAGCCGACGGCCGATCAGGTCCTGGCCGACGGTCCGCCCCCAGGCACCGTTCCGAATCGCGCGGTCCTCGATCGCGATGTTGCGCGCGAGCGCGAGGATCAGACCCCAGGTCAGCTCCGCCGTGCTCAAGGGCGCGACCCGGGTGCCCGAGACCACGACACCGCGCTCGGTCGCGGCGCCCAGATCGACGGCGCGATTGCCCATGCCGGTGGTGACGAGCAGGCGAAGCGCGGGCAGCCTGGCCAGCAACGCACGCGAAAAAGGCGTGCGTTCGCGCATGATGCAGACGATCGCAAATGGCTCAAGCCGGGCCGCAATCGCGTCCTCGTCCGCCAGGTGGTCGTCGAAGACGGTAATCGCGCAACGCTCGCGAAGCCCCGACCAATCCGCCATCGCGAGCGCTGCGCCGTGATAATCGTCGAGGACGGCGAGCCTGGTTCCCGCGCCGCCGGATCGCGGACGTTTCGTCATCCGGCCAGGGGGAAACGTTCGGCGTACTCGTCGGCCGCGTCCTCCATGGTGGTGAAGATCGCGCCGTGCTCCAGCAGCTTGAGGATGAGGCGCTCCAAGAGCAGCATGCGGTGGCCGCGGCCGATGACGTAAGGATGGAACGTGTACGTGAGCACGCCCCACTCGGTGATGCGTGTCATGTAGTCGAAGTCGTCGAACCAGTTCTCAAGCACGCCCCCCGCGGCGCGCATGCCCTCGAGGATGAAGGTTTTCGTGCGGACGAATTCGAAGTGGGGATAGTCGTCCAACGTCCAGCTGATGGGCATTTCGATCAAGGGCGTCGCCCGGCCGAAGCGCACCGGCTCTTCGAGCGCGATCACGTCGCCGGTGCGTGCGCGGTAGGGCGTGTAGTCGTCGCCCATGAGGCTGGTGTCGTAGAAAAAGCCATATTTGAGCAGAAGCTCGATGGTGTGCTCGCTCAGATCCCACGACGGCGAGCGGTAGCCGCGGGGCTTGCGGCCCGCGAGCCGTTCGATCGATTCGATCCCGCGCACGATCCCGTCTTCCTCCTTCTCGAGGCTCAAGTCGGCGGGTGGGACATGGGTCCAGCCGTGGTGGGCGATCTCGTGGCGCTCGTCGACGACGCGCTTGCTCTCTTTTGGGTAGGTTTCGATCACGATGCCGGGAATGAACCAGGTGGACCGAATCCCGTACTTGTTGAGGAGCGCCAGGATACGCGCCGCCCCGACCACCCCGAACTCGCCTCGCGAAATGGGTGTCGGCGTCGTAAGGCCGCGGGCGATCCAGCCCGACACGGTATCGAAATCGAAGGTGAGGCAGACAAGGTGACGCGCCATGATTTCCTCCCTGTTGGTCCGGCGAAGCCCAAGACCGCCGGGCGCGATGCGCCCGCGCCTTCGTCGCTACTGGGTGGCCGCCGCGCGCGAGTCCGCGATCAGCGAATCAGCGACGTCGAGGACCTTGTCGATGCGCGCCAGGCCGTCGAGCAGTTGGTCCTCGGTAATGCAGAGCGCGGGCGCGATGCCGAGCATGTTGGGACGCAAATAGACGTAGACGCCATTGTCGGCGAGCGCCTTTTTGATGCGCCCGAGCCCGCCGCTGGCAGCGAAGAACGCTTCGGTCCGATCCGGCAGCAACGGCGCCCGCGTCGCGCGATCGCTAACCAGCTCGATGCCTGAGAACAGGCCCTTGCCACGGACGTCGCCGACGCATCCGTGCTTTTCCTTGAGCGCTTCGAGCGCGCCCAGCAGGACCTCGCCCAGGCGGGCCGAGTTCTCGATCAGGCCTTCATCACGATAGACGCCGATCGCCGCGATCCCGGCAGCGCAAGCCAGCGCGTGGCCCGAATAAGTGGATCCCGACCAAAGCGTATTTTCGTCCATGAACGCGGCGATGCGCTCGCTCACCACCGTCGCGCCGAGCGGCACGGCCGAGTTCGTGAGGCCCTTGGCCGTCACCAAGATGTCGGGAACGACTCCGTAATGGTCGACGCCGAACCAGCGGCCCGTGCGTCCCCATCCCGACATGATCTCGTCGGCAATCAAGAGAATTCCGTATTTGTCGCAAAGCGCGCGCAGGCGCGGAAGGTAATCGTCCACCGGCACGATCAGGTTGTTGGCGGGCCCGGTGATGGGCTCGACGATGATCGCCGCGATGAAGTCCGGGTTCTCGAACTCGATCAACTCCTCGATCGCGCCGACGCACTCGCGCGCGCAACTGTCCGGCTTGTGGCCGAATGTGCAGTGGTAGCAGAGCGGCGAAAACGCGTGCAGCGCGCCTACCATGCCGGGCTCGTTATGGGGCCGGCGCGCGTCGCCGGTGAGGCTCACCGCGCCCGAACTGGCGCCGTGATAGGAACGGTAGCGGGCGATGATCTTGGGCCGGCCGGTCACCATCTTGGCGATCTTGATCGCGTATTCTATCGCCTCCGAGCCGCCCGACGAAAAGTAGGTCTTGGCGAGATCGCCTGGCGTCACGTCGGCGATCAAGCGCGCGAGCCGGCCCCGGACCTCGGTCGCGAAGCTGGGCGCCGCGTAGCAAAGCGTGGCCGCCTGCGCCTTTACCGCGGCGACGATCTTCGGGTGTTGGTGGCCGGCGTTGACGCAAACGAGCTGGTTGGAGAAATCGACGTATCGCCCGCCGTCGGCGTCCCAGAAATAGGGGCCTTCGGCGCGAGCGATCGTGAGTGGAGCGAGCGTGTTCTGCTTCGACCAGGGGAAGAGCACAAATTCTCGGTTCTCGGCCGCGACCGCGTCCATCGCCCGTCCTTCCGCTCGCACGCGCCTTCCAGCCATCACAGCACCCGGCGACAGGCCAGTCAAGGCGGCGCCGTCAGCGCGCCTTCCCCTGCGGGCGCAGTCCCTCGGCGACCAGGCGCGCGATGCGCGCGTGGTCCTCGCCGATCGGGGCACCGCGCTGCGCTTGCAGCGGAACATGGGTCCCGACGCCGGCCTCGCGGGCGCGCTCGATCGCCAACGCGGCCTGCGCCAGGTCGCAGACCGCCATTCCTTGGATGACGGCGAGAATGCGTTCGCACCCGCCCGTTCGCCCCGGCGCGAGGCCGCCGACGACGGCGCCCATGTCGGCGTCGATGCGCGCCTCCAAGGCTTCCCGCGTGATCTCGCCGCGGCCGATCCAGGCGGCGAAGTCGCCGCGCAGCAGCGCGTAGTCGAGCTCGTCGACGATCACCCGGTCGATTTGGGCCAGCACCGCGAATTCCACTTCGTGAACCCCGCCCATGGAGCACAGCACCGCGCCCTCGGCCAGCATGCCCGGCGCGATGACGGGCGCTTGGGCGAGGGTCAGCGTGACGACGATGTCGGCGCCCGCCACCGCGTCCGCGACCGTCGCGGCACTCAACGGCGCTGCGACCTCGCCTTGAAGCGCCGCCGAGACAGCCTCGGCGCCGTCGATGGTGCGGGACGCGATGCGGATTGCGGCCAGATCGAACGCGTGGTCCAGCATCCGGACCGCTTCGGCGCCGATTCGCCCGGCCCCGATCACCGCCGCCACCGAGGCACCGGGCGTCGCCAGGTGCTTGGCAGTGATCGCCGCGGTGACGGCCGTGCGGCGCTTGGTGAGCCAGCTCTGCTCGACGAGCCCCAGGATCACGCCGGTCCGGCTGTCGCAGACGGCGAAAGTGTAGCTGCCGAACTGGGCGCCGAAGAAAATCCCGGCCAGCCCGAGTGACGGCAGCACCGCCCCCTTGATCCCCCATGGCGTCGGCGCCTCGCCGGGGACGACCATCACGGACATCGCGGGCGTGGATGTAACCGCGCGTTCGGCCCCGTAGCGGCGCCAAGCCTCTTCGATGCATGTGAAGGAGTCCTCGACGCGCAATAGCCCGCGGACGTCGGTCTCGGTGAGGACGATCACGGTCCGGCTCCGGTGCCGGGCGCGCGATTCACGCGTGATCGGCCTTCGCGAACCGGTCGATCGCCCCGATCCCGATGTCGAACGACAGGTTCTTGCCGCACATGGCCTCGGCAAGGATGCGCGCGCAGCAGGGCCCGGCCGTGTAGCCCATGCCGGGGAAGGTGTTGACGAACAGGCCGGGGACACCGGGAACCGGCCCCAGAACCGGCCTGCCGTCCGGGGTTTCGTTCACGGTACCGGCCCAGGTGCGGATTACGCGCAAGTGCGCCACGTCCGGAACCACCTGCATCGCCGTCCACAGATTCGCCTGCATCGTTTCGCGCACCACCGCAGGCAGGCCGGTCGCCGGATTCAAGGTCGCGGGCCAGCCGCCGCCGATGATCAAGTTGCCGGCCTTGGCCTGCTTGAAGGTGAGCTTGCGTCCTGCGGTATAGACCAGATGGTTGACCTTGTGTTCGGTCGGCTCGGTGACGTTCATTTGGATCGGCCGCCCGCCGGCAGGCAACGTAATGCCGAGTAGATCGCCGATCGCATCGCACCAGCCGCCCGCGGCGATCACGACGCGCGCGCACCGAATCCGCCCCTGGTTCGTCGTCGCCTCGAAACCCGTCTTTCCGGACGTCAACGCATTGAGCTCGGTGAACCGCCGGATGCGGGCGCCCGCGCTTTCGGCGGCGCGTGCGATCGCCACCGTTGCCAGCAGCGGGTTGATCTTGCCCTCATTGGGGCAGAATTCCGCCCCGACCACGCGCTCCGAGACATAGGGCGCTAGGCGGACCACCTCGTCGCGGCCGATGATCGACGATTCGACTCCGTGGCTGTTCTCCAGCGCCACCTTGCGTCCCAAGAGCGCGATCTGGTCCTCGGATTCGGCCACCATCAGCCCACCCTCGGTCACCAACTCGATGTCGTCGTCGAACTCGCCCGCCAGCTCCTTCCAGACCTCGATCGAAAGCTTCAGCAACGGCAGGACCGGCAGGTACGCCTCGATCCATTCCGGGGTCTGGTCGTTGAAACTGTTGAACGACATCTGCGAGTGAATGGAGCCGGCATTCGCCCCCGACGCCTCGCCGTTGACGTCGGCGCGGTCGATCACCACCACCTCCACCCCTTCGCGGGCGAGATAGAGCGCGGTGGCGCAGCCGGCGACCCCGCCGCCGATGACGAGCACGTCGGTCTCGATATCCATGAACCACCCTTCGGGCCACGATGGGGACTGTGCCGGCGGAGGACTGCCGCGGGCGCGTGCCTGGGCGGAAACGATACCGCCGCCTCCGTCGCCGGGCAAGGCCGCCGCCACTTTACACCGCCTCCCGTTCAGTAGAACGCGTCCACCGCGCGCCCCGTTCCGGCGAAGAGATCGAGGCAACGCTCGAACCACGCGGCCAGCGGATCGCCGTCGGCGAGAAGCCGGAAGGGGCTGATCATCCGCGCCCACTGAAAGGTCCCGAAGACGACGTAATCCACGTACAGCGGCCGTTCGCCACCCAGGAAGGGCCGGTCCAAGACGCAGGCGCGCAAGGGCTCGAGCAATTCGCGCCACGCGTCGATTCGCCCCTCGCGGTCCGCCTGCATCTCCTCGAGGGTGCGGCCGAACCGCGCTTCTTGGCGCGAGCGGAAATACGCCCGGTCCTCGGGCAAGAGCCGGTCGTGGAGGTCGCCGGCGAGCATTTGCACCGCGGGCAAGTGCACGGCGGGCCTGAGCCAGACATGCACGAACAGCGCGAACGCGCGCCCCGCTTCGCCATCGAACAGGCTCGCCCCGTGAGCATAAGCGCATTCTAAGTGTTCGGCGATGCGCCAGCTGTCCTCGATCACGCAGGCCCCGTCCTCGATGACCGGAAGTCCCTTGCGGCGGCTGTCGCAGATTCGTGCGATGTCGACATGGCGGCACGCGCGCGTCTCATACGCCAGCCCCTTGTGGGCAAGCGCCATGCGCGTCCGCCAACAGTTGTTGCTGATGCGCGCGTCGCCCGCGGCGACGATCTCGTAAAGTGTGATGGCCACCGCGCGCCGGCCGGGTTAAGTGAGCCAACCCCCGTCCACCGGCACGAACGCGCCCGTCATGTAGGCGGCCGCGTCCGAGAGCAGGAACACCGCGACGCTCGCCATCTCCCCCACCTCGGCGACCCGGCCCATGGGGATGTGGTCGAGGAAGGCGCGGTACTTCTCGGGATCGGCGAAGCTCGCCGCCGTCATCGGCGTGCGCACGACGCCGGGCGCGAGAACGTTGACCCGGATATCGTGCTGGGCCCAGTCGTAGGCCAGCGAGCGGCCGAGCATGGTCACGCCGCCCTTGGACGCGGTGTAGGGCGCGATCCCGAACATGGGCGTGGTCTGGCCGCCGATCGAGCCGATCAGCACCATGCGTCCGCCCCGCTCCTGGGCGATCATCGCCCGCGCCGCCGCGCGCGCCGATAGATACGTTCCGGTCAGGTTGACGTCGATGATGCGGGCGAATTCGTCGCGGTCGAATTCGTCGGCGCGCTTCTTCTCCCGGACCTGGACGCCCGCGGCCGTCACCAGCGCGTCGAGGCGGCTGAATTCGGTGATCGCCGCCTCGACCGCGGCCTCGCAAGAGTCCTGATCGCGGACGTCCATGGTGATGGCGATGGCGCCGTCGAGTTTTCGCGCCGTTTCCTCGGCCCCGGCCGCGTCGATGTCGGCGCATCCGACGCGCATGCCCTTCTCGACAAGCGCCTCGGCGACGGCGCGGCCGATCCCCGACCCCGCGCCGGTAACCAGACCGACCTGACCTGCAAACATCTCGTTCTCCCGGTAGTCTGACAGGGGTTTCGGCGCCGCGCCCGTCACACGTCACGCACGAAGAGCCGCCGCGCGAACTTCCAGCCTTCCTGGTGTCGTTCGAGGATGTCGTCGTAGCGGCCGATCGCCTGGAGCTTGGGCGGCGCGCCGTCGTGGCTGACGTAGATGACGGCCTCGGCCGACGCCTCGGCGCGGTTCTCCGCGAGCGTCCGGATCACGGGATGCGTGGTGATGTGGCGTTCGCGGAAGTTCGCTTCGCGGTGGCGTTGGACGAGGCGGTCCTGGTTCGCCTTGATCCCCGTCCGTGCCGGAGCGTCGGGATTACCGGGGATGAATTCGACGTCTTCTGTGAAACAAGCGGCCATCAGCTCGAGGTCCTGATCATCGAGCGCCAAGGCGTACTTGGCATACAGCTCAGCGATCTCAAGCCGGTCGAACGCGTCGCGCAGCGTCCGCGCCTGACCGGCGCTTTCGTTCACGTCTCGCTCCTTATGCGTCGCGGGTCCACGGAGTTTTCTCTAGGTGTCCGGAACGAAGGCGCGTTCGACGAACACCCAGCGGCCGCCGCGCTTCTCGAGCACGTCGTCATAGCGGCCCATGGCCTCGATGTGCGGCGCGGCCCCGTCGTCGGAGGAGATAATCACGACCTCGGCCGAGACCTGGGCGCGCCCCTCGTCGAGGGTCCGGATCACCGGGTGGGTCGTCAAGTGGCGTTCGCGGAAACGGAGCTGGCGGTGCCGTTCGACGAGCCGGTCTTGGTTCGCCTTGATGCCCTCGCGGTAGGGAACGCCCGGGATCCCGCACTTGAACTTGACGTCGTCGGCGAAAACCTCGGCCAGCATCGCGAGGTCCTGTTCGTCGAGCGCGAGCGCATAGCGGTTGTAGACCTCGGCGATCATCAGCCGGTCGATGGCTTGCGCGACGGCCGCGCCATTCGTTGCAAAGTCGTTCATCCTCTCCTCGGATTCCGTGGATCGGATCACGCGCCCACCATATCGCGCGGCCACTTTCGAGGCGAGGGTATTCACGCCCCGTCTGGCCGCGGTCTATTATGGCCGTGTCCCGCCGCCCGTTGGCGCGTTCGATCATATTTTCATGACGCCCCCCGCATCCACGCCCGTCCCGACCGACGCCCGCCGCGGCATCGGTTGGATGCTGATCGCCATGCTGCTGGCGGTGATCATGGACGTCACCGCAAAGCACCTGTTGGAGAGCTATTCCGTCGCCCAGATAATCTGGGCGCGCTACGCCTTCCATCTGGCGGCCCTGGCTCTCATCCTCAGGCACCGTTACCGTGCCGCGCTTCGCACGCCCAGGTCCGCCCTTCAGACGGCGCGCTCGATCGTCCTAGTGATCTCCACGGCGCTGATCTTCACCAGCCTCAAATTGATCGCCCTCGCCGATGTCTACGCCGTGATGGCGACCGCGCCGCTCCTGATCACCGCGCTTTCGGCGCCCGTCCTCGGCGAATGGGTCGGGCCTCGGCGGTGGGCCGGGGTCGTCACCGGGTTCGTAGGCGCGCTGATCATCATCCGGCCGGGTTCGGGAGCCATGCACGTCGCCGTCCTGGTGCCGCTCGCGGCCGCGGCGATGATCGCCATGTTCCAGTTGATCACGCGCCTGCTCAGCCACACCGATGCGCTCATGACCACCGTGGCTTACACGCCGATCGCGGGCGCCATCGCCGCCAGCTGCGTGGCTCCGTTCTTTTGGACCACGCCCGATCTCCTATCATGGGGCCTGATGGCGGCCATGGGCGGCTTCGGCGCCGCCTTCCAGTTCTGTATCATCCGCGCATACTCTGCGGCGCCGGCTTCGACTGTCGCGCCCTACAACTACTCGAACCTGGTGTGGGCTGCGCTATTCGGCTTCCTCGTCTTCGCCGAGGTTCCCGATCCCTGGACCGTCGTTGGCGCCGGAGTCATCACAGTGAGCGGTCTCTACATCTTCCACCGCGAACGGCTGCGGAGTGAGAGCTCGGCGGCGCTTGAATCGGGGCGGAACCACGCCTTGTGACACGCCGGGGGGCGCCCCTATACTTGCGCGCTGAGTGTTGGGGGGAAAGCGGAGGCGCGCGGTGCAGAACCGCCTTATCGATCTTGCCAGCGATACCAAGTCGCGGCCGACAGAGGTCATGCGCGCGGCCATGGCGGCCGCCGAGGTGGGCGATGAGCAGGCGCGCGAGGACCCGACGGTTAACCGCCTTTGCACCATGGTGGCCGAGCTTCTGGGCAAGGACGACGCCGTTTTTCTTCCGTCGGGGAAGATGTGCAACCAAGTGGCCTATCGCGTCCACTGTCGGCCGGGTGACGAGATCATCCTCGATGAGTGGGCGCACGGCGTGAACGCGGAAGCGGGCGGCATCGCCGCCTTGTCGGGGGCCAACGTCCGCGTGCTCAAGGGTGATCGCGGCGTGTTCGACGCCGATCAGGTGCGGGCCGCGATTCGCCCCCGTCGCCCCGATGTGCCGCGCTCGCGGCTGGTCTCGATCGAGCAAACCACGAACCGGGCGGGCGGCGCGATCTGGCCTCTCGCCACAATCGAGGCGGTCACAGGCGTGGCCAGGGAGAGCGGCTTGGCGGCGCATATGGACGGGGCGCGGCTCTTGAACGCGCAAGTCGCCACAGGCGTCGCGGTCCGCGACTACGCCGCACCGTTCGATTCGGTGTGGATCGACCTTTCCAAGGGACTCGGCTGCCCGGTGGGCGCGGTGCTCGCGGGATCCACCGGGTTTATCGAGGACGCCTGGCGGTTCAAGCACCAGTTTGGCGGCGCCATGCGTCAGGCCGGGATCCTGGCGGCCGCGGGCGTCTACGCCCTCGAGAACCACGTCGCGCGCCTCGCCGACGACCACGACAACGCCCAAGGGCTCGCCCGGGGTCTCGCCGCGATTCCGGGTATCAACATCGATCCCGAGGCCTTTCGCACCAACATCATCTTCTTCGACGTTTCCCGAACGGGTCTCCGGGCGGAAGAATTGAACGCCCGTCTGGTCGAACGCGGAGTGCGATTCCAGGTGCTGGACGCCACGCAAATGCGCGCCGTCACCCACATCGACGTAGGCGCCGACGACATCCCCACCGCGCTCGCGGCCGTCAGCGCCGTGGTCGGCGCCGCCGCGCCCGCCGGCGAACGCGAAAACCGGACCCGGTGAAGCGCGTGTTGCGTGCGCGCCCAACCTCCGTGGTCGACCGGCGCCACCGGGCGGTGCGGGAGACCGTCGCCAGGGCCAGCGAGATCGTTTCCGAAGCCGGGGTCACGCACGACGCGCTGGAGGCGATCAAGGGCGAACTCGTGGCGCTCGCGAATCGCCGCCAGCTCTTTCCGGCCCGACACTTCCCCGCCGATCGCGAGACCCGGATGGGGATCTACCGATTGTGCGAGGACGCGCACGCGCACATCGCGCTTTACGCCTCGGCCGGCCTTCCGGGAAAGCGCCAGACGCCGCACAATCACACCACCTGGGCGGTGATCGCCGGCGTGCGCGGGAACGAGCGCAACACCTTGTTCGTCCGCGCCGATGACAGGGTCCACACGGATCGGGGGACATTGCGACGGACGGGCGAGGTCACGCTCGGCTGGCGAGACGGTCTCACCCTCATGCCCGACGATATCCACGCCATCGACGTGACGGGAAGAGGGCCCTCGCTCCATCTTCACATGTACGGCCGGCACCTCGACGACATGGCCGGGCGGGTTTTCTTCGAAGGCGCGCCGGCGGGTGCGATCCGCCCCGGACCCGCGTCGCCCGAGATCAAGACCCCGGTCGTTTCCGCTGCGGAAGCGAAGGCGATGATCGCCGACGGCCGCGAACTCGCGCTCATCGACGTCCGCGAGGGCGGCCCCTTCGCCGACGGCCACCCGCTGCTGGCAGTCTCCATTCCATTGAGCGCGCTGGAAGAGCGGATCGACGCACTGGTCCCAAGGCGGAGCTGCCGCGTGGTTCTGTACGACGACGACAACGGGTTCGCCGCGACCGCGGCGGCGCGGATGGCGCGTTGGGGATATTCGAACCTCTCGATTCTCGCCGGCGGCGTCCACCCTTGGCGGGACTCAGGGTTCGAGTTGTTTTCCGGCACCAACGTTCCGAGCAAGGCGTTCGGCGAAATTGTCGAAGCGGCGTGCGGAACGCCGCACGTCACCGCCCGGGAGTTGAAGGAGCGGATGGAATCAGACGCCGATCTGATCGTCCTCGACAGCCGCCCGGCGGATGAGTTCCGGCGCATGAGCATCCCGGGCGCGATCGACTGCCCGGGCGCCGAACTCGTTTACCGGATCGCCGATCTCGCGCCGTCGCCTGAGACCCTCGTCGTGGTCAACTGCGCAGGCCGGACGCGCAGCATCATCGGGGCCCAGTCCCTGATCAACGCGGGCATCACCAATCCGGTCGTCGCACTCGAGAACGGAACCATGGGCTGGACGCTCGCCGGGCTGACGCTCGATGCGGGGAAGACGCGCGCCGCTCCGGCCCCCAGCCGGAAGGGAGTGGCCCAGGCCCGCGCCGCGGCCCGGCGCGTGCGCAAACGATTCGGCGTCCGCCGCATCCGCATGCCGCGCCTCGAGCGGATGCGGGCCGAAGCCGGCGCCCGCAGCCTCTACGTCTTCGACGTACGCTCGCCCGAGGAATATGCGGCCGGGCACATGTGCGGCGCGCGCTCAGCGCCGGGCGGACAGCTCGTCCAGGCCACCGATTTCTACGTCGGTGCGCGCGGTGCACGCATCGTCGTCGTCGACAACGACGGCGTGCGCGCGACCATGACCGCATCGTGGCTGGTCCAGATGGGCTGGCGAGAGACCTTCGTGCTGGAGGGCGGGATCCCGCGTGGCCGCCTCGCCACCGGAGCCGAGCCGGTCGCGGTGCTCGGTCTCGACGAGGTGAAGGTGGAAACGATCGCTCCCAGCGCGCTCGCCGACGCGCTTGGGCGGACCGACATCGCGGTGGTCGACCTGGCCGACAGCCGAAGCTACCGCGAGGGCCACGTTCCGGGCGCCTGGTTCGCCGTCCGCTCGCGCCTGGACGCATGCCTGGATGCGATCCCCGGGACACCCGCCGTCGTCCTTACCTCGCCCGATGGCGTGCGCGCGCGACTGGCGGCATCAGAGATCGGCGCGGGCGCGGGGACGCTCAGCGTGCTGGAAGGCGGTACGCGGGCGTGGGCGGGCGCGGGCTATCCGCTCGAGCACGGCCGGGAGCGGTTTTCGACCCACGCCGACGACCAATGGCAGCGCCCCTATGACCAAAAGAGCGGAATCGAAGCCGCCATGCGCGCCTATCTGGACTGGGAGAGGGGCCTGGTGAGCCAGGTGGAGCGCGAGGGCGACCTGCAATTCCACATTGCGCCGCGCAGGCAGTAATCGGCCGAGCCTTTGAGCACACTCCGACCAGATTGAACCATTTGAGCGGGATTATTTTGCGCCGTGGTTAGGCGCGCTTCGCATGTTGATGCGCGATGTGCGATGTGGGGCATCGGCAAAGATGCTCGGGCGACGCCACGGCGTAAAAGGACCCGGCCTTCGGTGGAGCAAATCAGCTCGCCGGATTCGTTGCGCCACTCGCGCGGATGGCCCCGCATCGCGCTTCGAGGCGCGCCTGCCCGGACAAGCCGATTTGCCACCATCAAATTGATCCGATCTGGTCGGATAATGCTGTAAGATGGCGGGTCGAATTGACGCCCACGGGAGAACCGATCCCGTTCGCAAATCGGTGCAATCACACTTCTTTACCGACGCTTGTCTGTTGGGGCTAAGAATCCCGATGAGCGAGGACGTCCCTGGCCTTCCGATCGCATATCTTGCGGTCGGCTGTGCGGGGGCGATCTTCGCTGCGAAAGCGGGGGCGACAGACCGACGACGTTCACTTTTGCGGCCCCGATCATGGAGGCGGCGTCGCCGGCCGTCCAAGGTGAGCCGCCGATCAGGCGGCGGCGCGGGCGCGGCGGACGTTCTCGATCTGGCTTTCGACCGATATCTCGATCACCGAGGTGATCTCGAGGTCGCGGTCCTCGTAGGTGTTTCCTTTCGGGTGTTCGCCCTGCCACTGCTCGACCGTCCGGTCGCGCGCGACCAGCAGTTCCTCGATCTGCGGCCGGAACAGGCGCAGCATGTCCGTGATCCAGATGTTCACCGGCCATGACGGGTAGGCGAGGTCCATCAGAAATCGATCCACCATGCGGATCACGTCCTTGGCCGCGTACCACGCTTCGCCCGTCACCCAGCGGTTGGTGGTGAACAGGCCGATCGGATATCCCGCCTTGTTCGTCGAGATTGCGACTAGATGGCTCAGCGCGTCGTTCCGGTCCTTCGGCGGTTTGAAATCGGCGAGCGGCGCGGGCTTGACGCCGGCGGGCATTCCCTTGGGCCTGAGGAAGGTATGGAAGTGGCCGTGCTCGCCGCCGCGAAGGTCGGCCGGATGGGTGTGATAGTAGTACTGCCCGTGCGTCTCGTGGTCGTAGACGTCGCCCTTGGGGTAGTGGTCCCACTCGTAGAATTCGCCCTGGCCGCGCAGGACCTCGCCGACCACGTTCGCGTCGCTCTTACGAAGAACGCGGTAGCATTCGAGAATCCGATCGCCCGCGGCGGCCATCCCCCGAAGGCGCTTGGCGGGAAGACTTCGCAATTCGGTCATCCGACGGGTCCGTATTTGCCCATGGAGAGATTGTGGGACCGTATTTCATCGGCCCGGGCGGGGTCTGTCCAGGGGCTTCGCGGCGTTCCCCCCAATGCGAACGCCACGGACCGCCCGAAGCAATCCGCGGCGCTGCGGACTGTCCAAGTAATCGGCGTTTCGCGTGCCGTTACTTCTTTTTCGCCGCGCACGGGTTGCACGGGTTCTTGGCTGCGCAGGGATTGGCTGCACAGGGATTGCCCTTTTTCAACAGAACCTTTTTCTTGGCGGCGCAAGGGTTGCAGGGGTTGCTCGCGCTCTTGGCGGCGCAGGGGTTGCACGCCGCGAGCTGTATCAGGCTGTTCGCGCCCGGCGACTTGGCGTGGGCCTGCGGCAGCACGTCCACGGCGCTGGCCTGCCCCCGATTAGTGGTCCAGCGCTTAAGTTAGAGTTTGGCGCGGGTTAAGTTGATGGGCCAACCGTAGCCCATCAACAGCGTAGGTTGGCCCATCAACGTTTGGCAAG
>PVBE011959509.1_pt1 | contig 69973 bp, 67 predicted proteins | sample 1631181 | NCBI WGS metagenome assembly PVBE01 (sample SAMN08397723, study PRJNA350692) | Marine metagenome, whole genome shotgun sequencing project. | isolation source: water | place: Pacific Ocean | collected 2012-04
GGCATAATGAAGTCCGGGTTACCCACCGCCACGCTCAAGCTCATCGGGAGATGAGCGTGACCGTGGATAACCCTCAAACCGAGAGCAGGGATCCACTTATCTTGGATAAATTCGTGTCCAGGAATACCGAACCACCTCTATTGTAGTTACATTATGTAACTATGCACAGCACGAGCACGGGGTGATTTGTAGCTATATATGCCTGCAATACACTCAATGCTATATATCATAGGTATATAGCTCTTGAGGAGGTGTCTTGTGGCTACCGGTTCAGTCTTTGTCAACAACCGAACTCAGGCGGTGAGGCCCCCCGCTGGAACCCGTTTTCCTGATGGCGTCAAAAAGGTCACTGTCCGAGTGTTGGGAAAGGATCGTGTGTTGTCACCCGTGGATAACACCTGGGATAGCTTCTTTCTTTCAGGCGACCGTGTCAGCGACGATTTCATGCATGAACGCGCAACACAGGAGCAACCTGAAAGGGAAGAGTTTTGATGCTGAAGTACATGCTTGACACAAATACTGTAATTTATGTGATCAAGCGCCGGCCAATAGATATATTGGAATCTTTTAACAGTCACGCTGCGCAGATGTGTATCAGTTCCATTACTCTGGCAGAGTTGCTGCATGGCGTCGAGAAAAGCGCGTTAGCAGAGCACAATCTGCGACAGGTCGAAGATTTTGTTTCTCGGTTGGAAGTGTTGGGGTATGGCAGTAAAGCGGCCGCACACTATGGCAATATCCGTGCTGAACAGGAACGCAAAGGAACGCCGATAGGTGTTAATGATCTGCATGTTGCTGGACATGCCAGAAGTGAAGGGCTGATACTGGTGACCAATAACCTGCGAGAATTCGATCGTGTCGAGGCGTTACGTCTGGAGAACTGGATCTAACGGAACCGGCAAGTTGGGTTCATGTTTTGCAGGGCCGCCGCCAGAATCATCAATCTCATCAGCCTTATCGTAGGTGCCTGACGTCCTGTATTGGGGCGCCGAAGCATTAAGATTTCGTGGTCTATGAACAACACCAACTGTGCCTCCATGATAACTTTGAGATGCACAGTTTGACGACTCTCCTTGATACCTCAAAAATAGATCGCTGGTATTTGAATAATGTCATCGGCAATAACTTCAATTCTTGCAGCATTGTTGACCAAAATACCAAATCTTGAATGAGTATCCTTTATAAAGGATTTTAACGATATCAACATCCGTTGATTGATCTTTGTCCCTAGTTTTATCTCAATTGGAATAAAGCCAAAAGGGCCATCCACAATCAAATCTATCTCTGCCTTGTCTTTTGTCCTATAGAAATTGAAGTCAATATTTGTTTGCACAGTGCTCTGGAAGCCTCTTATTATCTCCTCGATAGTGAATGATTCGAAAGACTTCCCCGCCACTGGATGAATCATTAGGTCATCCACATTATCCAGCTTTAACAATTGGTGTAATGTCCCGGAATCTCTGAAGTGTCCCTTTGGCATTTTTTGGAATTTCTTAAGCGGATTCTTATCAAAGCTTGTCAAGTTTCGCCATATAAAGGTATCGTGCAAAATATCCAGATACTCCTTAATGGTAACCGAACTCAATTCTAACGACGTAGCAATGGTTGACTGATTGAGAATATTGCCAGAATGAAACGATAGCGTTTGAATCATTTTTCTAAAGTTATGCGTATTGATTCTAGGAAATAACCGCTGGATGTCACGATGAATAAAATCGGTAAAATAGGAATCCATCCAAACCTTGTGAAACAAAGGGTTATCCTGACCTTTGATTCTTGGTTCCGGGTAGCCGCCAAGTAGCCAATGATCGTAAAGCTGTTCGTGGGTGATTCCTGTTTCTAAACCGGCAAAGTCTGCCAACACAGTCTCAGCATTGGTTATCATATCGTAGATGTTTGGCATCTCCTGCTGGTAAAGCTCAGCCATTTTCAACGGCCAAAGTTCCACAGTCGCGATGCGGCCAGCTAAGCTTTCCGAAAGACCTTTCACAATTACTGGGGAACTCGACCCCGTTAACAAAAATCTGCCAGTGGTCTCTCTGTCCTCATCAATGACTGATCGAAGCACACTGAATAATTGGGGATATTGTTGAGCTTCATCAATAATGACGCGATCGGGATTTCTGGAAAAGAATGCAAGAGGGTCGGTAGTAATTAACTGATAGTCATCCGGTCGTTCCAAGTCATAGTATTTCCATTCAGGAAACAGATTCTTGACGAGTGTAGATTTACCGCACTGCCTGGGGCCAATTACGGCAACAGATGAGAACATCGCCATGAGAGCTTTTATTTTGCCACCCAAAAATCGTCTTTTATACGTCATTTATAAAGTCTATCTTTGAATATAATGCCTGTCAATGCGTGATACGAATGCAGTCCAGATTCAACCATGCAGGTATTCCTGTCACCCGCGGGACGATGGCGGTCCCACAACTGATTGGCCATCAGCTCCTTCTGCTGCTTTGCTATACATGTTGTACACGTATAGCCATCTATGGCAATGCATGGCAATGGAGGTCAGTCATGCTTGCAGTCCGCTTACCCAAAGAGATTGAGGCCCGCCTTGCTGAATTGGCCGAAAAGACTGGCCGTACTAAAACGTATTATGTGCGTGAAGCCATCATTGATCATCTTGAGGAACTGGATGGCAAGTATCTCGCCATGCACCGCTTAGAGAACCCTGGCCATCGCTGGACACTTGACGACCTGGAAGGAAGTCTTGACCTGGACCGTTGAGTTTGATGACGCAGCCGCCAAGGAGCTTCGCAGACTAGACCGCCAAGCACAGCGAGAATTACTCAAGTACTTGCGTGAACGCACAGCCACCGATGAAGATCCTCGTCGGTCTGGCAGAGCCTTGAGCGGTGATATGGCCGGACTGTGGCGTTATCGAGTCCGTGACTATCGTATGATATGTAATATAGAAGACGTCAAACTGGTTGTGTTAGTACTGCGTATCGGCCATCGTCAGCGAGTTTGTAAGTACCGAGTGGCGTCTATTGCTGTCTGCGTGCACGCACTTGTTAGCCAGCATCCTTCAGCTCCTCTCGGATGACCCTGCGTAACGTGTCCTCCAGTGGTTCCTGAGATTGTTGCATATACTCCCGGAGCGCGAAGTTCATGAGTGTCTGGTAATTGCCTCCACCAGCCTTATGCACTTGAGATTAGCAATTTGTCGTCCAGTACCTTTTTTGTGGTGGAGCAGGAACAGCAAGGTAGCAGGTTCCGCAGTAGAGATGGATGGTATCAGCCAAAGTAGCATGGCAAGGTATTGTATTGGATTCAATTGACGGTTCAGAATATTCAATGGATCAAATCCCTTGATAATTCCCCGCCTCGACGGAATAGCCAAGGGAAGATTCCGGAACCACATTATACAAAGCAGATTCCGTATTGTGATACATCTGAAGATCATGGCTGAGGTCGGATTGGGCTCAGGGAAAGACGTGCCGCGCGTTGTTCGCGGGGCTGGAACTGGACATATGCGCAGGCTGTCTATGCATACAGTTACTCCAACATACTGATTTATAAAAGAATTATTCCTCCTACAAAGGTAATCGACTGAGGCAACTTTTATCGATGGGTAAACAGCCAGAAGTGGCCATCGGCTCCTTACAGAGCGCATTGGACTCGATACTGTCTTGGGTCAGCCCACGACAATGAACTTCGGTGCATCAATAGATTGGCAGCAACTGTCTGCCCTGCTTGCCATTACATCATCAATCACTACCCCGTTCTCGCGGTACTCTGCCTTCGATTAGGTGATAGAATAGCGAGTCGAGCAGGTTGCCAGTCTAAACGTGTTGGTGCATCAAATAACATAAAGGTCTGTCGATAAATGTCTGACGTATTTGTCAGCTATGCCAGAGAAGATCGGGACAGAGTTGAACCGTTGGTGGAGCTTTTCGAAGCGAACGGTTTGTCTGTTTGGTGGGACAGAGAGCTGGTCCCGGGCAGCACTTATGAAGACGTGATCGACAAGGCCATCGTCAAGGCTAAGTGCGTCGTGGTGATCTGGTCAAAGCACTCCATTTCGTCAGAGTGGGTTCAGGCGGAAGCCAGCGACGGGCTGGAGCGTGGCATACTCATTCCTGTGCTACTGGACAAAGTGCGTATTCCCCTGGCATTTAGACGCGGGCAAGCTGCGGTACTGGAAGGCTGGCCGGCCAAACAGGACGCATCCGAGCTAAAGCGACTGCTTAAGGCCATCAGCGACCCTACATCGGCCCAACCGATCTCGGTTGAGACTCGATCCAACTGGAAACCTGAACGAAGCTGGCTGCGGCGCGGCAATCTCTTAATTGGGCTCGCCGTCCTTGTGCTGGCCGCGATTCTGATTGAGTTTCGACCGAAAGATCAGACAACTACAGATACCCTTTTCAAAGGGGCCATACCGGTGGCATCCATCACCATCCTGCCGTTCAGCAGTCGCGACGGTGTTGATTCGGTTAACCACCAGGGGATTACCTATGAGGTCTCAAACCTGCTGCAACGAGTCGGTTCTCTCCATATCGCGCCAAGGCAGCAGGTTGAGTCATACCTTGACAACCTGACGCGCGGGTTCGATACCGGACTGCAGGCTGAGTACAAGCTAAGTGGAATTGTTAGCGACGACGGGCTCAGCGTCATGGTATCTTTTACCGATGATGAAGACTCCAATCTGATCTGGAGTCGCAGCTACGAATTATCGGATGAGACGATCTCCTCAACTGTTCACGAGATCGCCAACGATGTGGCAACGTCGTTCAATCTAAACGTCCCGGTAGTGGCAGAGGATATCAGCAGCTCAACGTACCTGATCTATCTGAAAGCCCAGGCGGAACTGCGTAAACCGGTTACGCTTGAGATTCTCTCGGAGGCCAAGTCTCAGTTCGAGGAGACCATTCGACTGGCACCCAGATTTGCCGAAGCTCACGCTGGACTGTGTAGAAGCTATATCAAGCTCTATCGGGAGACCATGCAGATCAACAATTTTGAAATGGCGGAAAGACATTACCATCGAGCCAACACACTGAACAGCAATGACAGCAGCGTATACATCGCGTTAGGTGCTCTGTACCGCAACTCAGGGAAACTGATCGAATCGGTGGACAGTATTCGGCACGCGCTGCAACTGACTCCCTTCTCTTCGGAAGCGATGCGGCAACTGGGCCAGACATACTTAAAGCAGGGGAAGATCGAAGCAGCAGAGAAGCAGCTATTGGCAGCCGTAAAAATAGAGCCGGGCTATTGGGTCAACTACCAAGAGTTGGGCAGGCTACATTTCAACAATGGCAATTACGCCAAAGCGGCAGAATACTACCAGATGGAGGTCGAACTGGCTGGTGAAAAGTCTCGTGCGTTGAATAACCTGGCAGCCGCTTATTACCTGTCTGAACAGTTTGACCGGGCCATCGATGCCTGGCGAAGTACCGCTGAGGTCATTTCCTACAGCCCCACTCTGTCTAATCTGGGTTCGGCTTATTTTTTCAAAAGGGAGTTTGATCTGGCTGCTGACATGTATAAACAGGCGATCAGGATAACACCCGAAGATCATGCATATTGGGGCAATGCCGGCGAAGCACTCCTGTATGCCGAATCCAGTGATGCCGATGACTATTTCGAGAGGGCGATCGAACTGGCTGAACCGCTGCTTGCCATCGATCCAAAAGATTACCTGACCCTGTCCAGTCTTGCCACCTACTACGCAGCACGCAATAATGCTGACAGGGCTGACAGGGCTGACGCGCTGATCACGCAAGCGCTGACGCTGCAACCGGGTGACGTATATCTTGTCTACGATGCCGCCAGAACCATGGCACGGCTGGGACGCAACGATGAAACCAGTCAACTGTTGGATCAATTGGTGGAAATGGGATATTCAGAGGCGTTAATCGCACTGGATGCCAATTTTGACCAGATTGAGAAGTAGTACGTAAGTAGCAACGAGTCAGGGAAGGTGCGACAATAACACGTGCCAACGCTGCGCAGTTTTTTTTGAGGAGGAGAGCGAGTGAAAACAAAGATACTCATTGGTTTTGGAATTGTCTGCTGCTATGCGAGTGCAAGCTTTGCTGACAAGAATACAGTGTTGATCTATCCTAGAACCAATACCACCTGCCCTGAATATACTCAATCAGAGACCAAGAATTGTGACGCTGATGCTATGCATGAAAGGGATAAAACGTGCAGGACAGCAAAGGCCATGACAAAGAACAAGATCGTGTGGAAATGGAGTCCAACTTCCGGCGTCAGCGTTCCCTTCAAGATCGTCATGAAAATCGGCAATGAAAGGCCTTTCAAAGACCAACGGAAATGCACTGGAACACTGTCGCAAGTTACCTGTCACATTAAGAAAGGCACAGGCAGACCCGATGGGAGAGTCTACCACTATGCTGTTGTCGTCGCTGACGACTGCAAGCTGGATCCACGGATCATAATCTTTTAGTCGGCGCCGTTGCGCTGATTTGGTCCACAGAAAGAGTGCGCCATGAGTGACTCAGACGAGTTGTTGGGGGACTGGATCAACCAGAATGGATCCTGTCTCAGAATTCTCGAGGTGGAAGGGTCCGCCATCAAGGCTGTGTTCGAGTCAAAGAAGGGACGCGCTGCACGGGGCAAGGAATACCAGGTGACCGGCAGCCAAAATGGCGAGATTCTCTGTTTTATAGTGAATTTTGACGACCCGGAAGAGAACCTCCATGCCATGACCTCGTTTAACGGCAGAATCCTGAAGAACGAACAGGGTGATCAACAAATTCACACACTATGGGTCCTGACCCGTCAGTTCGAAGATGAAGCACGCAGCAAGCCCACTCAGGTATGGAATTCCTTTCTGATCAACACCGACGTATTTACCAGGGCTTCAGGATAAATTAGTCCTTGTCTTCCTTGTCTTCCTTGGCCTATGCTTGCAGTATGTTTCGTCACGTAATATACTTGGCATATGCCACGGAAACAGGAGACCGTAGTGGAAACAAAAGCAAAGCTTTTTGTCAATGGGCGCAGTCAAGCCGTGCGCATTCCTAAAGCATATCAATTTGCCGGTGTGAAAGAAGTTATCATCCGAAAAGAGGGTAACAGTCTGATTATTATCCCAGCCCGCAAGACCTGGGAAACGTTTGCCGATGAAGCGCCTGTTGTAGGTGATGACTTTATGTCAGAACGGCCAGAACTCTTAGACGCTGTAAGAGTCAGATTCTAATGCTGTACATGTTGGATACAGACACTTGCAGCTATGTGATTCGCAAGCGCCCGGAAGAAGTATTGTCTGCTATGCAAGTTAGGGCTCAGAAAGGTGACGCCCTTTGCGTGTCGGTGATTACCTATGCCGAACTGAGATTGGGTGCAGAAAGATCAACGAATTCGCGCAAGTACAATAGAGCGATCGAACTGTTTTGTGAGCGCCTTTATTCTATCAGCGCGTGGGATAAATCCGCTGCGGACAGATTCGCTGTCGTGCAGAGTCGTCTAATAAGAGCAGGTACGCCGATCGGCTATAACGATGCCATGATCGCTGCACATGCCCTTGACAAGAATGCCGTGTTGGTGACAAACAATCACAAGCGCTTTTCAAAAGTCGTCAGGCTGAAGCTCGACAATTGGGTGCCAAAGAAGTCATCTCGTCAGCAAAACTAAGGGTCGCCAGGCGTGCAATTTCGCACTTTGCCATAGGGAAGTTGCGCGGTAACGTACGGTATAAATCATGAAGAACCGCTGGGACGCTTCCGACGCGCGGCAATTTGCCGGTTCGGATCTGCAGGAGCGAGTCTATACATCCAGATTGCTGGGACAGGAAAGCGATCTGGTATTGTATGGCGGAGGCAATACCTCGCTGAAAACCAACGAGGATGATCTGTTCGGGCAGAAGCAGGAGATCCTCAGCGTGAAGGGCTCAGGGCGAGATCTTAAAGACATCGACGCAACCGGCTTCTCACCGGTCAGGCTTGAGCAACTGAAACAGTTGCTGACCCTGTCGGAACTCGCCGATGCCGCGCTGAATCAGTGCCTGCAGACTGCGTTGACCGATCCCCTAGCTCCGTCTCCTTCTGTGGAAGCCCTCCTGCATGCCCTGATTCCCTGCAAATTCGTGGATCACACCCATGCTGACGTGGTTGTAACCATCAGCAATACTGCCCGGGGAGAATCCCTGTTGCGGGAGATATATGGCGCTGGCATCCTGATACTGCCTTACGTGATGTCCGGTTTCGAACTTGCCAAACAGGTTTCAGAGGCTACCAGGGAGATGGACTGGCAGCAGCTCGATGGCATCATCCTGCTGCATCACGGTCTATTTACCTTCGGTGATGATGCCCGCACCAGCTACGACAAGATGATCGAACTGGTATCCAAGGCTGAAGTGCACCTGCACAAGATGGATGCCCGGTCGCCGGCCAGAGCGCAATACCAACCGCAGTCCGGTGACTATCTTGACATTGCCAGAGTGCGTCACAGTGCCTCGCAGCTCGCCGGGCTACCCTTGCTGGTGAAATGGAACAGGAGTGCCGAAAGTACTGGCTACGCGTCGTTAGACGATATTGAAAGTCTTGCTGTACGTGGTCCCCTCACGCCGGATCACGTTCTGCACAGCAAACGAATTCCTGCCATATTGGATGACGACCCCGTAGCTGGGGTCGAACAGTTCGGCCAGGACTATCTGACCTATTTCGGTAACCACGCTGAAGAGGGTGCGGTGTGCCTCGATCCGGCACCGCGTTTTGGCGTGTGGAAAGGGAAGGGATGCCTGTCACTGGCTGTCAACCGAAAGCGATTGAGCATCGTCCACGAAATAGTCGATCACACCATACGAGCGGTGCAGTTGGGAGAGCAGTTGGGTGGCTGGCGTCCCTTGCCGGAAGAGAAGATTTTCAAGCTGGAGTACTGGCAACTGGAGCAGGCCAAACTGCAACGGGATGTTGTACCTGATCTGTTCGAAGGCAAGGTGGTGCTGGTGACTGGCGCTGCATCCGGAATTGGCCAGGCTTGTGCCAGGGAATTTAGCACTTTGGGGGCTGCGGTAATCGCCCTCGACATCAATGCTGCTGTGGAACAGCAATTCGATGGTGAAGATGGGCTGGGAATCACCTGTGACATAACCAGCACTAAGTCGATCACAACAGCCATTCAGAGGGGCGTGGAGAATTTCGGCGGCATCGATGTTCTCGTCAGCAACGCCGGTGCGTTTCCCGCCAGTCTGACCGTAGCGGAACTGTCAGACGATGAATTGAATAGGTCATTGGAACTGAATTTCAGCAGCCACGTAAAGGTGATGAGGGAGTGCATCCCCTATCTCAAACTGGGTCTGGAACCTTGCATCATCTTGATGGCCTCAAAGAACGTACCCGCACCGGGGCCTGGCGCAGGTGCCTACTCATCCGCAAAAGCGGCACTGACCCAGATAGCGCGCGTGGCAGCCCTGGAACTGGGTGGTGACGGCATCCGTGTCAACGCAGTTCATCCCAATGCCGTGTTTGACACAGGTGTCTGGACCGATGTAGTGCTGCAAAAAAGAGCGGACCACTACGGCCTCAGCGTGGACCAGTACAAAAGAAACAACATATTGAAGACTGATATCACGTCCGAGGATGTCGCCAGACTGGTGGTTGCACTGGCTGGACCCGCCTTTGCCAAAACCACTGGTGCACAGATAGCTGTGGATGGGGGCAACGATCGGGTCATCTAGTCAGCCCCGATGACAGAAACGCAAGGATCATTTTGAACGTGACACTGCTTCGCTTCCTGGGACCCTTAAGGCCCCTAGCCCAGTTTTTCCTGACTGCATTGGTGGCCCTCACTCTCGTGCGCTTGGGCCTCGTTGCCTGGCAGTGGGATCGGGTTGTCGCTGTAGATGGGTTCTGGGTCGTGCTTGGATTGGGGCTGCGCATGGATACGGTTCTACTGTGCCAGATTACGGTCGTGCCGGCATTACTTGTCCTGGCTTTGCCCAATAGGGTTACCGGTAGCAGGGCTTTTCAGTCTGTGCTGCTGCTGTGGTTGATTCTCTGGACGGTGCTCCTGACGGTTTTGGAGAGTACCACGCCGGCGTATATATCCTATTTTGACTCGCGCCCGGCGCGTATCTTTTTTGAGTATCTGGTTCATCCCAATGAAGTGGCGCCCTTGCTGGTGAAAGGTTTCACCGTCACCCTCGTGGTGTCGTCGGTCGTGCTGGTGGTCGTTGTGTCTGCGCTCACTAAAATGGTCCGTACCTGGATCGTTGCGAGTGTCGAGTGGCGCCTGCGTGGCAAGTGGTTGGCACTGCCTTTGGTCCTGTCGTTGCTGCTCTTGGGTGGCCGCTCCAGCTTGGGCCATAGACCCGTCAATGTCAGCACCGTTGCCTTTTCCAACGATCAACTGGTCAATGAACTGGCTCTCAACAGCACCTACTCGTTGCTATACGCTGTCTACCGGCTTAGGAATGAAGGCAATCCGGCTGATTTCTATCCACAGATGCCACGGGATGAAATTCTGCATCGAGTCAGAATGCAGACCGGTCAGCCGCTGGCAGCCTTTCGTGACGATGCCATACCGACGCTGCATCCGATAGTACAGACCGGTTCCCGGGCAGCGAAGAGAAATCTGGTCATCGTGCTGGAAGAAAGTCTCGGTGCCCAGTTCGTCGGCAAATTGGGGGGTCGCCCCATCACCCCGGAGCTGGATAAACTCTCCGCAGAGGGCATCTGGTTCACCCGCCTTTACGCTACCGGCATACGCTCCGCACGGGGCATCGAAGCGGTCACCACCGGTTTCCCACCCACACCGGCAAGAAGTGTATTGAAGCTGGGCCTGTCGCAGGGGGGGTTCTACAGCATTGCACAGACCGTAAAGAAGCTCGGGTATACCAGCTATTTTATCTACGGCGGCGAGAGTGACTTCGACAATATGCGTGGTTTTCTGATGAACAACGGCTTTGATGAGACCGTGGATCAGAAGGACTACGATAGTCCCCTCTTCAGGGGTTCCTGGGGGGTTTCTGACGAAGATCTGTTTGACCGGGCGGACGGGATATTCTCCACTGCCGGGGAGCGACCCTTTTTTGGTCTGGTATTCACGTCATCGTTCCACAGTCCGTTCGAGTTTCCTGACGATCGCATCGAGCTGCATGAACAACCCAAGAACAGCAAGTTGAATGCAGTCAAGTATGCCGACTATGCACTGGGACGTTTTTTTGAGAAGGCGAAGAGAAGCAACTACTGGAGCAATACCGTATTTCTGGTCGTTGCGGATCATGACGAGCGGGTCCGAGGCGCTTCGCTGGTACCGATCAAGAGCTACCACATCCCTGGACTGATCATCGCTGCTGATCTCGAGCCGCAGGTTTATGATCGCATAGCAAGTCAGATCGATCTGGCTCCCACTCTACTGGGACTGTTAGGGATCGAAGCCAGCGTTCCCATGATCGGGCGTAACCTGCTCGTCCTGGACGATGAAGATCCCGGCAGGGCCGTGATGCAGTTCGGCAACAATCATGCTTACATGCGTGGCGATTCTGTGGTCATCCATCAACCCGATAAAGCCGCTATGCAGTTCCTCTATCGCGACAAGGAGTTACAACCTGTTGCTGATCTGGACGCCGAACTCGCCAGGGATGCTCTTGCTGTGGCTCTGTGGCCGAGTATCGCCTACACAGACGGGCAGTATCGCCTACCTTGACACAAAACTCTCATCAGCAGGTTCGTTCCAGTCCTGCTCTGCAACTGACCAGCTCCTGCCCCAGTAGATAAACGGGGTATCGAACAGGGCGATAAACACTTTGAACAAATACTTGGCCAACCCAAGCTGAATTGCAGTAGTCAGATCTACGATGCCCCACCATACGACTAACGAGTAGACAATGGTGTCAAGAGCCTGTGACGTCATGGTGGACAAGTTGTTGCGCAACCACAGATGTTTGGAGCCGGTTCGGGTCTTGATGAAGTGAAAAATCCAGACATCGAAGTTCTGGCTGATCACATAGGCCAAGAGGGAACCGAACACGAAGCGGGGTGTGAAGTTGAACAGGGTCGAGAAGGCGTTATGCACATCCTGTGAAAACTGGGTGGTGTTCGCTTCAGTGGAGGGAAGAAACAGCAGGCTGATGGAGATCATCACCACTATGATGACGCTGACCAAGAATCCAACCATGACGGCACGGTTAGCTTCACGCTTGCCATACTTTTCACTGAGGAGGTCGGTGGCAAAGTAGATGCCGGAATAGAGAATCACGCCCAGACTGGTCTGCATACCCAGAATAATAGTTAACTTCGGACCTTGCAGATTTGCCATCAGGATACTCAGGATCACGCTCGCGTAGAGTCCGGTTTTGCCAAAAACACGATACAACAGAAGGGCAAAACCGAGATCGATGGCCAGGGTCAGCAGCCAGAGCAGATCCTGATTTTCGGCGAAGAAAGAGGTAACCATCCCGGGTATCACATTCGATCCTGTCACGCAGCAAAAACTGGAGTGTACCACGCTCTCGCGGTGACCCAGCCATGCTTGGAATAGCGGCTCCTGCAGGGCAGGCGATGCCGCTGTACAAGCAGAAGCCACCTGGATTACTCTTGCTTCTCAGGGTCTGAAGCGGCTCCCCGCAGCCGCTGCCCTCGGCGGTAATACGAAGGCGATTCTGAAGCGTAAGTTAATTCCATTCAATCGGTCGTAACGAGGGGCAAGCATGACAGATCTATTTGACCTGACGGGAAAAGTCGCGGTGGTTACCGGTTCAACCAAGGGGATCGGCAAAGCGATCGCTGAACAGATGGCTCTACATGGCGCCAAGGTGGTGGTGTCCAGTCGCAAGGAGGATCTTTGTGACAGTGTCACGGCTGAGATCAACGAACTGGTGCAAGACGGTGCCGGTGAAGCCACCGCCATTCCATGCCATATCGGTTACAAGGAGCAGTTGCAGCACCTGGTTGATGAAACCCACAGTCGCTTTGGAACGATCGATATTCTGGTTTGTAATGCTGCTGTGAACCCCTTCTACGGATCCATGCTGGATGTGCCCGACACTGCCTTTGAGAAGGTGATGGATTCCAACATCAAGTCCAACCATTGGCTGTGTCAGATGGTGATTCCCGATATGGTGGCGAGAAAAGACGGTGTCATCATCATCACCTCATCCGTCGGTGGAACGCGGGGGCACGCATTCCTGGGAACCTATGGCATTTCCAAGGCAGCAGACATGCAGTTGGCGCGAAACATCGCTGTAGAGTATGGCCCGGACAATATCAGGGCGAACGCCATCGCACCGGGCCTGATCAGGACCAACTTTGCCCGGGCGCTGTGGGAAGACCCGGAAATCTTGGCAGAGGCCACCGCCAACGCAGCGCTGGGCCGCATAGGGGAGCCTGAAGAGATCGGCGGAGTCGCTGTTTTTCTTGCCGCAAGAGCGGGCAGTTTTGTCACTGGCCAGACCCTGGTGGTCGATGGTGGCACATGAGTTAGGCACAGCAGGACCCGGCAGAGAAGAAATGGCGAGCACTGTTGCCGGATTGTGGGTTGGTGCCTGGGGCAGAAGTGATTTACCTCGCGACTAACCCGTTGCGTATCGTGTAGATTAGTAGAATAAATCGTGCGAGTTGGTTAGGATAAATCCTCCGCGATGCCGGAAAAGGAATTAGGGTGGAAAGAAGAACTTTCCTGAAGGTATTCTCAGCAGGTTCGGCCGCTGCGATCGGCAGTAGGCTGCTGTGGCCTTCTCAACCCGAGCCCGAAATCCTGGAAGACTTCGATACTACGTCTCTGGATCTCAGCAGCACGATCCGCTACATGACGACGGAGCCACCGGACGCCGCCAGTCTCCTGCAAGCCTTTCAAAACAGAACCAGTACCCCTCGCCTGGTAACCAAGAACAACCTGCAGCAGTACTTGCAGAAGATGGATCGGTTTGAGCAAGACCATCTGGAAGATGTCTTCGTGGGTCACGACAAGTTTTCGCTGCTGGTATCCACCTTCAAAAGGATCGATCGCATCCAGAGTTTGGTAGGCCACGGCAACTTTAACGTGCTGAGCTTTGACGAGATGATCGAGTGCAGCAAGCAATTCCCACGTATAGGCTTGTTCACGAGTGACGAACTGGAGTTTCTGGAAGGCATCTTCTTTGAAAATGCACGACGTTACGTTTTTTTCGGGGAGAAGGTGCAGACTGAGATAACCGCCGTCGTGCCCAGAAAAGATCGCTTTAAAGTGCCCTATACCGGCCACTTTCTCTACAAGGGGGACTCCATCAAACTCTATACGAAGGTCCGGGATGATCTCGGTCGAAATATCGTGCTAAGTTCCGGCATCCGAAGCATCGTCAAACAGACTCATTTGTTCCTGGCCAGGACCATCCAGACGCGTGGCAACCTGTCCAGGGCCTCCAGATCCTTGGCGCCGCCCGGCCACTCTTTCCATGGCGTCGGTGATTTTGACGTAGGCAAAAAAGGCTTTGGCCGACGCAATTTCACAACCGCTTTCGCACACACCAAAGAGTTCAAGCGGCTTGTGGAACTCGGCTATGTTGCCATGCGTTATCCCCAAGGGAACTTGCTGGGCGTGCGCTTTGAGCCCTGGCATATCAAAGTGGTCTGATTGCATCCTGCTTGTAGCTAGTTACACCCCGGTCACATCCTCATCAGGCCCGCTTTTTGTCTGCGGGAACGCCCGTTTCGTGTTTCACTCGGCCGGCGATCGATTGAACTGGTGGATGTGGATTGATACCTCACCCCTTGAATCATACAGGCTGATGAGATCAGGCTTAACATCGACCAGCATCCGGAGATTTAGCTATGGAAAATACAGTTGTCCCGCTGCGGTGGTGGGCTAAAGCACTGCTTCTGATCGCTGTATTGCTGCTGGCCCTGCTGCCCTCGGCAGCGCTCGGACATAGATGGGGTGTACTGGATCTAAGCACCGCCTTCACGCTCCTCGGGATTGTGGTAGCGGGCGGCCTGATCAGCCTGTTGGCAGCGATATTTGCGCTCATTTATGCAAATGCCAAGGCTTTGATGGGAGAGAGAAAAGTTGCTGTGTCTGCCATTGGCATTCTGCTAATCCCCATCCTGATAATGGGGTTCCAGATCGGCCAGGCAAGTGGCGTGCCTGCCATTCACGACATTACCACTGACGCCGACAACATTCCCACCTTCGATGCAGCCGTGCTGCTCAGGAAGAACTCGCCCAACGATCTGGAATACGGTCAGGGTGAACTGTCCGGGCAGGAACGCTGGTCAATGCAGCAGCAGGCCTACCCGGAAATCAGATCGGTCCAGTCAGAGTTGGCGGTCGCAGAAGCGTTTGTGAGAGCCACCGATCTGTTGCAGCAGCAAGGGCTTGAGATCATAGCTACAGATCGCGCCAACGGACGCATTGAGGCGGTCGACACCACATTCTGGTTTGGTTTCAAAGATGACCTGGTGGTCCGAATAGAATCGTCCGGAACCGGCAGCATAATCGACTTGCGCTCTGTTTCCCGAGTCGGGCAAAGCGATCTCGGTGCGAACGCAAAACGCATCAGTCGGTTTATTGATGGGTTTTAGCTGTCGTCTCCGTGCCATTGCTGCTGGTTTAGCGGTCTGAACCCGCAGTGCGAAGAGGGGTGCGGTTTCCACGACACGCGACAAGTACATCCATGTAGGCTCGCAGTGGCATCCTTGCCACTCAGAGCGCGGACCGGCCGGTCTTGAAACCGCACCCCTCTCCGCACTGCTCACTCAGGAGGCGTAAATTGAACAGTAAGACTAATTCATCCCACGATCCCGACGCGTGGGTGAAGCTACACTTTCGTCATTTCTTGGGTGAGCCTGATGGTTCAGCGGTCTTAACGCGCAGTGCGAAGAGGGGTACTACTTCCCGGACACGCGACAAGTACATCCATGTAGGCTCGCGCCGGCATCCCTGCCGACGGACGGTCCCCGAAGTAGTACCCCTCCCCGCACTGCTCACTTATGAACTGTAGTCTCGAACGAATCGACTCCCGACAATGCCCACTTGGGCGACCGACACCCCCAAGCACCGAGTGTCGACCCATAGTGGTATTACGTACCCATGTTCTCATACCAATCTCTAGGCTATCCCGTGCCAAATTCAGAGCATCGGACTATGGTGGCCCATGGGCCTGAGCATCGACCCATCGTGGCATGGGATAGGGTCACTGTTTCAGTTTCTCTCGAACAATTTCGTTCACCTGCTTCGGGTTTGCCTTACCCTCGGTGGCCTGCATCACCTGGCCAATGAAGAATCCGAGCACTTTCTCACGGCCAGCTCGAAACTGCTCCACCTGCTTGGGATTGTTGGCGATGATCTCATCCACGATTGGGCCGATGGCAACCGTATTGGTGATCTGTTGCAGCCCTTTTGCGGCGATGATTTCGTCGGCCGATCCCTGCCCCTGCCAGATGGCGTCGAACACGTCTTTGGCGATCTTGCCGGAAATGGTCTCGTCCTTAATGCGCAGCAGCAGTTGACCCAACTGCACGGCGCTTACGGCGCTTTCCGTGATGGCGAGATTCTCCCTGTTGAGTTGACCGGTCAATTCGACCCGTACCCAATTGGCGGTCAGTGTTGCATCGCCGCAAATTTCAGCCGCCTGCTCAAAATAATCGGCCAGTGGACGCTCAGCCGCCAGGATCGTGGCATCGACTTTGGACAAGCCATATTGGGCCGTAAATCGGCTAACCTTTGCGTGAGGTAATTCGGGAAGTTGACTGCGGATGCTTTCCACATAGGCTGCATCAATCACGACAGGAAGCAGGTCAGGTTCGGGAAAGTAGCGGTAATCGGTGGCGGTTTCTTTACTGCGCATCGGGCGCGTCTGATCCAGAGCAGGGTCATATAGCAGCGTGTCCTGCAGGACGGAGTCGCCGGCTTCGAGCACGTCGATCTGCCTGGCTATTTCGAAATTGATGGCGCGCTGCAGGAATCTGAAGGAGTTGACGTTTTTGGTTTCAGTTCTTGTCCCTAAGGTTGTTTGTCCCTTCGGTCTGATCGATACGTTGGCATCGCAGCGCATGGAGCCCTGGGACATTTCACCGTCTGAAACATCCAGATAGCAGACCAATTGGTGTATGTATTTAGCGTACGCGACAGCTTCCTCGGCAGATCGCATATCGGGCTCTGAGACGACTTCAAGCAGGGGCGTACCGGCACGGTTGAGATCGATACCGGACATGCCGTGGAAATCCTCGTGCACTGACTTCCCCGCATCCTCCTCCAGGTGCGCACGCGTGACGCCGATGGTCTTAGCGGTCCCGTCCGGCAGGGCGATCTCGACCTGCCCGCCCAGCACGATTGGAAACTGCAATTGGGTGATCTGATATCCTTTGGGCAGGTCCGGGTAAAAGTAGTTCTTACGATCGAACACAGATCTGTAGCCGATCTCAGCACCTATACCCAATCCAAATGCTACTGCCTTTTTGAATACTTCCGCATTGACCACCGGTAACACGCCCGGCAATCCCAAATCCACCGGGCATGCCTGGCTGTTGGGTTCAGCTCCGAATTTGGTACTGGCACCGGAGAATATCTTTGACCGGGTATCCAATTGAACGTGAATTTCGAGGCCAATTACCGCTTCCCATTCCATGCTATCTACCTATGTTGGAAAACCCCTGCAGGAGAATCTATGCAGCCGTTGCCGGCACGCGCCCATGCCAATCTGTCTGCAGTTGAAACTGGTGAGCCACGCGCAGAATAGTGGCTTCATCCAGATAATTACCGATCAGCTGCATTCCGACCGGTAATCCATCGACAAAACCGACCGGTATGGATGCGGCCGGCAAACCAGCCAGATTACAGGCGATGGTAAATATATCCTGCAGATACATGGCAATCTGGTCCTCGCTCTTTTCACCGATCTTGAAGGCCGGCGCGGGAGCCGTGGGGCCGACGAGAATATCCACCGAGTCAAACGCGCTGCTAAAGTCGTTCTTAATCAACCTTCTGATCTGCTGGGCTTTGCGATAGTAGGCATCATAGTAGCCGGCCGAAAGCGCGAAGGTGCCCACCATGATTCGCCTTTTAACTTCGCGCCCGAAACCCTCACTGCGGCTGCGTTTGTAGAGATCTTCCAAGCTGTCCGGGTCGTCACATCGGTAGCCGTACCTGACGCCGTCGAAGCGCGACAGGTTGGCGGAGCATTCTGCCGGTGCAATCACATAATAGGCGGGAATCGCGTGCTTGATATTGGCGAGACTCACCTCGGAAATGGTTGCGCCCAGCTTTTCCAGTTCTGCGATACCCTCTTGCACGCAGGCTGCTACGGACGCATCCAGCCCATCTTCAAAATACTCCCTGCACAAGCCGATGCGCAGCCCTTTGACCTCACTATCGAGTTCAGCTGTGTAATGTGGTACGTGCGCTGCAATACTGGTTGAATCCCTGGGATCGTGACCGGCCATAACGCTGAGCATCAGGGCAGCGTCCTCGGCCGAGCGAGTCAGACTGCCCGCCTGGTCAAGACTGGATGCATAAGCGACCATGCCCCAGCGCGAGATTCTGCCATAGGTGGGCTTGAGACCCGTGATGCCACACAGGCTCGCGGGCTGTCGAATGGAACCCCCGGTATCGGTACCCGTTGCGGCAGCGCACAGGCGTGCTGCTACCGCGACTGCCGAGCCGCCGGAAGATCCCCCCGGCACTCTTTCCAGATCCCACGGGTTGTGTACGTTGCCGTAATGACTGGTCTCGTTGGATGAACCCATGGCAAATTCGTCCATATTGCTCTTACCGAGGACGATCACCCCAGCCTGATTGAGCTTCTCCACAACGGTGGCATCGTAGGGCGCTATGAAATCATGCAGCATACGTGAACCACAGGTGGTTCTTATGCCCTGGGTGCAGAAAATGTCCTTGTGGACGATCGGTATGCCGGATAGAAGCGGTGCTTCCCCCTTGGCCCTGCGTTGATCGGATCGAAAGGCAGCTTGCAGGGCGTCCTCTTCCAGCAGCGTAATAAAGCTGTTGTAGTGTGGGTCGAGGGATCTGATCCGGTCGAGGAAGTGGCTGGTAAGTTCGTGTGCCGAAAACTCTCCGCCTTGCAGCGCAGCCAGCAGTTCTGTGATCGATTTTGTGTGCATAATGCTAGTTAGTTCCTGTCCGGAAACTAAAGTTTCCGTTCTCCTGGGATAGGTCGTGGGTGTTCTTGTCCTACTATAGTAGTCTCAAGTGGGCATCAGTCGGTTCGACTATGTGACCTCGACCGCGAAAACAGCTGTTTCCGGTGGGCCGCATCCGGACAAGAACTAGCTAGTGCCCATCCATATTTAAAGTCCGTGCTTCGGGTGCCCATCCGAATGCGGCCCACTCAAGTGATTGTTTTTACAGCAAACATTTCTACTCTGTCGCATTGATTTCGCCAAGATGCCTATCTGTGGATGGACGCTGACTATTCGATTACCTTGGGTACCAGATAGAAGCCCGCTTCAGTCGCAGGTGCGATTGACTGGAATGCTTCTCTCCGGTCGGGCTCAGTCACTTCGTCCGGCCGTAATGTCTGTACCGCATCGAGGGGATTTGCCATCGGTTCGATAGCACTTGTATCGACCGATTGCATCTGATCCACCAGGGCGAGGATGTTTGACATGCTGTCGATATTCTCCTGCAAATCCTCCTCTTCGAGCTGCAGTTGGGCCAGCTCGGCAATGGCTGTAACGACGGAAGGATCAACTTGCATAATTTACTCCATGGGTATTCCGGTTTCACAGTCCCACCTGGCTAAATGAGGGCAGGGCCGGCAGGCGTGGAATGCTAATGCGGTTTGTGCGTTTCTGCAATCCTCCTGCATGGATAATGTGCGTTTTTCAAACTGATGGTGAAGGACTCTGGCTTTTTTCGGAGTGCTAAAGCCCAATCTGCTAAACTTGTACAAAAACCTTACAATTGATAGAGTTAACGAATGTTTTTGAATCGAATTATTAAGGTGGCTTCGGAACATGTTTTTTAAAAGACTGATGGGTATGTTTTCCGATGATCTTGCCATAGATTTGGGAACCGCGAATACTCTTATCTACATCAAGGACAAGGGAATCGTGCTGGACGAGCCCTCTGTAGTTGCTCTTCGCATCAAAAACAATCAAAGGAGTGTCGCCGCATTCGGCAACGGTGCCAAGAGAATGCTCGGTAGAACACCCGGTAACATCACTGCTGTCAGACCTCTGAAAGACGGCGTCATTGCAGATTTCCACGTAACGGAAATGATGTTGCAGCACTTCATCAGGAAGGTACATGAGAACAGTCTTATCCGACCCAGCCCCAGAGTAGTGGTTTCTGTTCCCTGCGAGTCCACCGAAGTGGAGCAGAGGATTATCACCGAATCTGTGGAAATGGCCGGGGCAAGAGAGGTGTGGCTAATCGAGGAGCCGATGGCGGCGGCTCTCGGAGCCGGCCTACCGGTTAACGAAGCCATCGGTACCATGGTGGTGGATATCGGTGGCGGAACCACTGAAATTGCCATTATTTCACTCAACGGCGTCGTTAACGCACAATCGGTCAAGGTCGGTGGGGACCGTTTTGATGAAGCGATAACCTCTCATGTGAAGAATACGCAGGGCTGTCTTATCGGTGACGCAACCGCCGAGCGGATAAAACAGGAAATCGGAACTGCCTTCACCTGTGCCGAATTGAGAGAGATCGATGTTAGAGGGCTCAACCGGGCAGAAGGGATACCACGTAGCTTTACCTTGAACAGCAATGAGATCCTGGAAGCCTTGCAGGAGCCTTTGTCGGTCATCGTGGCGGCTGTCAAAGTGTCGTTGGAGCAGACGCCTCCTGAATTGGCAGCGGACATTGCAGAAAGCGGCATCGTCTTAACCGGTGGCGGGTCGCTGCTCCGAGAGATCGATCAACTGTTGTCCAACGAGACGGGTCTGCCTGTCATCCTGGCTGAGGAGCCATTGAAGTGCGTTGCAAAAGGTGGTGGCCGTGCCTTGGAAATCCTGGATGACCGCGGTGAGAGTGACTTTCTCATATCTGCCCATAGCGGGCGCTGAGTTGTAGCAACCGTAACAGGTGCCGTGCTGCCCTATCTCACCCACGCGTGCAATCAGGATAGCTACCCATCAAACCACTATTCCTAGACGAGACAACCGTTGCCTATAAGATACTCGGTTTCGGCATCCTATCGATCATTCTGACCGTGGTCGATCATCAGTCGGATGCCTTGGACGGCATTCGTTCGGGACTGACCTACCTGGTCACACCTATCTTTGTAATCGCTGACTATCCCAGCAGATCAACTGAAGCTGTGGCGGGGTTTTTTGCATCGCGCAGCAGTATGAGCAGAGACAACGAAACACTTAGAAGAGAGCAACTGCTGCTAAAGGCACAGACTCAGAAAATGGCCGTGTTGGCGGCGGAAAACGAAAGGCTCCGAGACCTGCTGGGATCGTCCCGTAAACTGGAAGACAACGTTCTGGTAGCGGAGATCATCGGGGTGGATGCCGATCCCGATAGCCAGGTGGTCATACTCGATAAGGGCAAGAAAGATGATGTCTTCGTCGGCCAGCCACTGCTGGACGCTGAGGGGTTGATGGGCCAGGTTATCGAAACCGGCGACTCCAGTAGAGCCATGCTGATTACCGATGTATCCCATTCAGTTCCAATACAGGTCAATAGAAATAATATAAGGGTCATCGCCGTCGGTACGGGAAAAGTCGATGAACTGGAATTGGTTTATGTTCCCCATACCTCGGATATCAGGATTGGGGATCTGCTGGTTAGTTCCGGATTGGGTGGTAGATTTCCAGCGGGTTATCCGGTTGGAACGGTGACCCAAGTGATACACGACACCGGTAAGCCGTTCGCGACCGTGAAAGCGAAACCCAGCGCGCTGTTGGACCGAAGCAAGCATGTTTTGCTGGTGTTTACGGAAGAGCGTGCGCTGCAGAGAATAGAGGAGAAGCGTTAGTTCGTATTGTCCGGACTTGGATGCCGAGCGGAATGACCCTTTGGTCAGTGGCAGGACTAACGATTGTGACAACCTTACTCTTGAATTAGGTGAATTCTGGACAGGGAATAATCAAATGGCGGCGTCTGACCAATCACACGGGCTCTGGGTAGTGGCGTTAAGCTTTCTTCTTGCGTTCGTGTTGAGTGTCATCTCCCTGCCGGATTTTTTCCCTGCTGCGTTCTCCTATGCCAGACCGGAGTGGGTGGCGATGGTGTTGATCTACTGGGTGATTGCCACCCCTCACCGGATCGGTATCACAGTGGCATGGTCATGTGGTCTGGTCGTGGACCTGTTACGGGGTTCCCTGCTTGGCCAACATGGGCTTGCCCTGATCGTGGTGGCGTATATTGCATCCAGTTTATATCAGCGCATGAGGATGTTCCCGACGTGGCAGCAGGGGGCTATCGTTTTTGCTATCGTCGGTCTGAGTCAACTGATCATCTACTGGATTGATAATATTTCCGGAATCGACAATTGGAGTCTGTTGTACCTGTTACCTTCTGTGGTGAGTGCGCTGTTGTGGCCCTCAGTGTACGCCTCTCTTCGCGCTGCAAGGCGCCGGTTCAATGTGAGCTGACGAATCCGGTCATGGCACAGGTCTATCTGGCTTCCTCTTCGCCGAGAAGGGCAGATCTGTTGAGGCAACTCGGCATTTCCTTTGAAATCGTGGTGCCGCACGTCGATGAGAGCCCGCTCTACAGCGAGTCACCCGACGCCTACGTAAAGCGAATCTCGGCAGCCAAAGCTCGTCACGTGGGGAATAATGCCGACCCCGATCTGCCTATCGTGGCTGCCGACACGGTGGTGGTATTGAAGGGCAAGTTAATGGGTAAACCCAGAGACCGGGATCATGGATTGGAGATGTTAGGCCTGCTCTCCGGCAATACGCACCAGGTGATGTCGGCTGTGTCCTTGTGTCAGGGGGATGTGCTGGAAACCGTTACCACAGAAACTTTGGTGCACTTCCGGCAACTAACTAGAGATGAGCGAGAGAAATACTGGCAGACAGGGGAGCCGCGTGATAAGGCCGGTGGCTACGGCATTCAGGGTTTGGGAGCGGTCTTTGTGGAGTCGATCCAGGGCAGTTATTCCGGTGTGGTCGGCCTGCCATTGATGGAAACGGCAGAATTATTGAGACGATTCGGCGTGGACTGTCTGTCATAGACAATAATCGTGGTGCAACAAGTAGGTGCGCATGACCGAAGAAATATTGATCAGTTTGTCCTCCCAGGAGACCCGGGTTGCAGTTGTTGAGCAGGGCCTGTTGCAGGAGATTCTAATTGAGCGAACCCATACGCGCGGAGTCCTGGGCAATATATATAAAGGCAGAGTGACTCGGGTGATGCCTGGCATGCAGTCTGCTTTCATCGATGTTGGCCTGCCGCGGGCCGCATTTGTGCATGTTTCAGATATCCTGGATACGCACCCGCTTATTTCAAGCGACGAACGGTCAGTTGGGCTGCGGTCAGCCACCGATGTACCGACCATCCAAGCACTGTTGCGGGAGGGACAGACGCTCACCGTGCAGGTTATGAAGGAGCCCATCAAGAGCAAGGGTGCCAGGCTTAGCACGAATATCTCCCTTGCCTCCAGGTTCCTGGTTTATATGCCGGGCACCCCGCACATAGGTATTTCTCAAAGGATTGAGGCCGAGGATGAAAGGCAACGACTTCGACAGATAGTGGAGGATCTGTCGCCCGATGAGTCAGACAGAACAGACGGATTTATCATCCGTACCGCCGCAGAATCGATTCGCTCTGGTGAGATAGAGAAGGATGCCTCTTTACTCAAGTCGCTGTGGCAATCCATAGATACCAAAGCGGCGCCTTTGACCAGCCCGGCACTCGTCTATGAGGACTTACCGCTGCATCTGAGAGTCATGCGGGACCTGATCAATCGGCGTACCGGCAGGATTGCCACCGATTCAAGAACGATCTATGAGAAACTAGGCCCGCTCTTAGAGGACGTTCTTCCGGAAAAACTATCCTGTTTGGAATTGACGCAGGCAGGAACTCCGCTGTTTGACCGCCACGACATAGAAGATCAGATATCCAAGGCACTCGACAAAACCGTTCTGCTTAAATCGGATGGTTCACTGGTGATTGAGCAAACGGAGGCGATGACAACCATCGATGTAAATACCGGTGCTTACGTCGGGCGTAAGGATCTTGAAGAAACCATCTACAGAACCAACCTGGAGGCGGCGGCGGCTATACCGAGACAGCTGCGCCTGCGTAATATCGGTGGAATCGTGATCCTGGATTTTATCGATATGGTGAATGAAGAGCACAAAAGACAAGTGTTGAGAATTCTTGAAAAAGGTCAGTTGCAGGATGGCGCGAAGTACCGGACATCTGAAATATCCGAGTTGGGTCTGGTGGAAATGACACGCAAACGAACCCGAGAGAGCTTGTCAGACATGTTGCGTGAGCCCTGTCCGTACTGTAAGGGTGATGGATGGGTCAAGACGCCGGAAACTGTGTGTCTGGAAATCTTCCGGGAGATACGCAAAACCGCCAACAACTTCAGGGAACACAAATGCCTCATCATGGCTTCTCAGGTGGTAGTGGACAGACTGCTGGAAGAAGAAGCATTGTGCATCAAGGAGTTGGCCAAGGGGTTGCAGACGGAAATACTCTACCAGGTTGAAGCTACTTATTCGCAGCAACATTTTGATATCGTCCTCGTCTAGGAGCCACTGATTTGCAATGAGTGGCTCAATTTCATCGAAGTTCGAATCCTACTGGCAGACTCTTGTCCGAGCTTCACTGTGGACAGCATTTTCACTACTCCTGCTTGCCGCCGTTTACGTGAGTGTTGGCCGCATGATTCTCGGCGGAATCTCGGGACTTAAGCCTACATTGGAAAATGGCCTAAGCAGCAGTCTTGAGGCCAAGGTTACCATCGGCGAAATAGAAGGTGACTTCATTGGGTTGGATCCGATTATAAGAATTTCCGGTCTCACCATCGCTGCACCAGGTGGTAAAACCGCTACGCGAATTGAATCGATTGCACTGTCCGTAGCCAGTCTGGCAAGCTTGAAAAATGTCTCACTCTCGCTGGCTCGCCTGGAAGCTCGTGGCGTTCGCACCTCTGTCTCGAAGTTAGAGTCGGGCGATTGGCAAGTCGCTGGGCTTCCCCCACCGGACGCGCCCGCTGATCCAGCTGCGATCTTGGAGTTTCTAACTAATATAGAATCCCTGACCATCTCAGATACTGAGGTCAGTCTGCAGACCCTCACAGATAAAATCGACTTGTTCCTTCCTGAAGGGAGCAACGTCGAGCTGCTCACCGAGCAGGGGTTGAGGAGAATTGCCGCAACGCTCTATTACCGTCTTGATCAAGAAGGCGATCAGACTGAAACGCGTTCCATTGAGCTGGTTGGCGACTTCAGGGGAAATCCGTTGATTGACGATGATTTCCACAGCAGTGCTTATCTCCGGGTCAGCCCAATTCCTCTTACAGAGTTGTTGCCGGCCGTACAAATCAAGGATCTGAGCCTGAGTACACTGTTGATTGGGGGGAGCCTGTGGTCTGACTATGACGAAGGTGAGTTACTGTTGCAGGGAGAATTGACTGTGCCTTCGCTCGGCTTTGCCCAAGGTGAGGACCGGCACGAACTCATCACTGGTCTACAGGCGTCGATTCATTTGCGTGCTCTAGACGTATGGGACTGGCAGCTCACAGCGAGTGATGTGTACTTCAGTCACGACGGTGCCGCGAGGAAGATCGATAGCGTGAAGGCTGCCGCGGCATCGGATGACAAGGGCCGATATCTGGTTGGTACGATCGCCGAGGTGGATCTAGGTTCGGTCTCCGACAGTGTGCTCAGACTGAGTGAGAACTCGACTCTGCTAGCGGAGCGCGCTCGCGCTCGCATTGAGGCGACGCAGTTCCAAGGTGTGCTTGAACAGGTGCATATCAAGCTTCTCCTGGATGAGGACCCGGTTGACGCACGGTTGGTCGCCGGCATAAGCAACGGTAAGACCAGCGCATACCTGGGATCACCAGCGTTGTCTTCCTTGACTGGGTTCGTCTCTGCTGGTCTCAAGAACGGCTGGATCGATATTCACAACCAGGATCTTAGAATGAGGTTTGCAACCGTCTTCAAAGACCATTGGAATTTCGATTCAGTAATGGGCAGAGTGAAGTACGAATACGTACCTGGTCTGCTCAAGTTAAGCAGCGATTTAGTTGCCTTGACTCAAAATGACATGACGGTAAAAGGCAGCTTTCACGTGAATTTGCCGCGAGACCGTCGTGCGCAGACCTGGGGATTGATCATTGGCATTACCCATGCTGATCTCAGTGAGAAGCGCAGCTACCTTCCCTTTACCATTTCTGAGGATGCCTATGACTGGCTTGACAGGGCTGTGGTGTCCGGCCATGTCATCGATAGTGGCTTGATGTTTCACGGCACACTGAGCAAGCAAGCACCCAGCATAGAGAAATCCTATGAGCTTTATTTCAATGTGGCAGACGGCATTCTCGACTATCAGTCGAGCTGGCCACAGCTAAGCGAAATGGTTGGCAAAGTCTATATGGGTAATTGGGGGGTTGCAGGAACGGGCATGGTCGCCAGAATCTATGACAGCCAGATAACCACGGCTGATGTGACTGTTCCATTCGATCAGGACGGCAAGACTTCGGTGGTCGAAATCTTAGGCACGATGACTGGTAGCGCATCCGATGGTGTGCGTTTTCTCAATGAGACGCCTCTCGCGGATGAGGTCAATAATCTAGCTCAGGATTGGCAGGCTGAAGGTGACATCAATGTGACGGCAGACCTGGTGATACCGATTGGTGAGACCGCAGAAATGCCCGACGAAGGCAGAACCGGACCAAAGAGCCTGATCAACATAGTGATGAACGGGAACGACATACTGATGCCCTCGTATGATGTGCTCTTGCAGGATATCAAAGGGGAGCTGTCGTATTCTGATCGTTCCGGGCTGAATACTGACGGATTTACGGCACGCCTGTTTGGCAAACCGTTAGCTGGAACCATCACTACTCGGATGGGAGAGTTTGGCGAGGTCACGATCAATGCTGACGGCACAACGACGGTCCAGGATCTGTATGACTGGTCCGAACAGACGATACTGACAAGGGCAACGGGTGAATTCGACTATTCCGCAACGCTGAGAATCCCATTCGGTAATGACCTTGATATCAGTAGTCTCGAAGCCAGATCACGTCTTGAGGGAGTAATCGTCGATCTTCCGTTGCCGCTCGGAAAATCAGCGAACGAGGCCAGGGACTTTCGTTACCTCAACACGTTCGGCGATCCTGTTCAGAGGGTGGAGGTGGACTTTGGCGACGACTTCAGGGCCATACTCGTCCTGAATGAAGCGAAGTTAGTCGCAGGTTCGGTCAACTTCGGTGAAGGCGAGGCGGGAGAACCGAAATCGAGTGGCGTGACTGTTGCGGGGGCCCTCGACGAGGTGAAACTGGCGCAATGGCAGTCCTTGACCGATGACCTGCAGAGCAAATACCTGGCTTTGTCCGATGTGTCCCTCGACGCCGAGATGTCGAGGAGCGTTGAACTCATCGATCTTGAAATCGGCAAGCTACATGCGTTTGGCAGCGAATTGCTCGACGTTAGCAGCCAGTTAAGGAGAGGAGACCGCCTCTGGGAAATCGATATTAAGAATCCAATTCTCGGCGGTCGATTCAAAGTGCCTGATGAGGGTGATCAACCCCTCATCGTGGACCTTGACTATATCCGCATCGCATCAGATGAAGACAAAGGGGATAAAGAGGATCCATTGCTGCAGCTCGAGCCTGAACTGTTGGGTGCGCTGGAGTTCAGCACGGATTCATTCAGCTGGGACGGTGAAGACTACGGTTCCTGGTCATTTGTGTTTACACCTACCGACGATGGCGCGCTGATAAGCAGTCTCTCTGCCGAGGTGAAAGGACTGAATATCAAGTCGACTCAGGACGGCGAGCAATCATCGATCAACTGGATCAAGACTGAGCAGGAACACCGATCGCATTTCGAAGGTTTCCTGAATTCCAGTGACTTGGCTAAAGTACTGCGGGAGTGGGGATTTGCATCCAGCGTTGAGAGTCAGGATGTGAGGTTCAGTGCACAGTTTGATTGGCTGGGTTCCCCCGCCATGCTCTCCTATAGGTCGGTCACGGGTTCGGTGGACCTGGAAACGGGAGAGGGTCGCTTTGTACAAGTACAACCCGGGTCGGGCGCACTACGCCTCTTGGGAATCTTTGACTTCGCTTCCATTGCGCGGCGTTTCAGATTCGATTTTTCAGACATCGTCGACAGTGGTTTTCAGTTTGACGAGATAAAAGGTAAGGCTTTCCTGGAAGATGGCGTGATCAAAGTGGTCGAACCCATCGAAATAGACAGTCCCGGCAGTATTCTGAAAGTTGGTGGCGAGATAAATCTGCTCACCAGGCAGGTGGACAGTGATATGATCGTTACCTTGCCGGTGAGCAGGAATTTGCCCTGGTTCGCCGCCATCGCCTCCGGTCCTCTGTTTGGCGCAGGCGTATTCCTCGCACAAAAAATCTTACTCGAAGACCCGATCAAGCAGTTCAGTAGCGCCAAGTACAAAGTGAGTGGCTCGATTGATGAGCCGGTAGTTGAGTTCATCTCTGTTTTTGATAACTCTGTACGAAAACGGGACGAACTTGATACGGCGGTAGTGGAACCGGTACCGGAACCGGTCCCGGAACCGGCCCCGGAACCGGTACCGGAAACGGTCGATCCCAGGTAGCGCAATGCAGTCCAAGAAAATAGCGGCCGTTCAGATGATTAGCTGTATGCAGGTTCAGGAAAACCTGCGTGTGGCCGGAAAACTAATCGAAGAAGCAGCGATGCAAGGTGCCGGGCTGATCGTGTTGCCGGAAAACTTTGCAGCATTTGCCAACCCCAACGTGCGTACCCTTGGCGAGGGAGAGGCCAGACCGGACGGTGTCATCCGGACCTTTATGGCTGACCAGGCAGCCCGCCATGGCGTCTGGATTGTGGGAGGCACTATTCCTGTTGCCAGCATGGCGGACCCCACGCGCACGGTCGCTAACGGTCGGGTAAGGGCGGCTTGCTTTGTATATGACCACGAGGGAACGGAAGTCGCCAGATATGACAAAATCCATATGTTTGATGCGATCGTTGCAGACAACCAGAAGAGCTATGTCGAATCTGAAACCACTGAGCCTGGTGAGCATCTGGAGGTGGTGGATACAGATGTCGGCAAGCTTGGCCTATCGGTCTGCTATGATCTGAGATTTCCTGAGCTGTTTCGTATCTTGTTTCAAAGAGGCGCTGAGATTCTCAGCGTGCCGGCCGCATTCACGGAAGTTACCGGGGCCGCCCACTGGGAAGTTCTGATGCGTTGCCGGGCCATCGAGAATTGCTGCTATGTCATCGGTGCCTGTCAGGGAGGCGTACATGACTCCGGCCGGCGAACGTTCGGAAACAGTCTGATTATCGATCCTTGGGGTAATGTTGTTAACAGGTTGGCCAAGGGGACTGGGGTGATATCGCACGCGATAGATCTCAAGGAGCTCTACAAGATACGCAACGATATGCCCGTGGATAGACACATGCAGATTCCTGTAGGTGATTTCTGATCAGAATGGCTCTTCCTCCTGCAGAGATCTGAGATATCTGAACAACTTTCTGTAATGGGTGCTGTCCGATAGATCCGCATCTCGCTCCTTTTGTGCTTTACGAATCATTTGGTGAAGATGCTGCCGGTCTATACTGGTGTGTTGAGCAAACAGTTCATCGATGGCCTCGGAATCATCTTGCATTAGACCTGTGCGGATTCTCTCAAGCTTGTGAAACTGCTGCGCATGCAATCTTGAGCTGCTATCGAATTTCTCTATAGCCGTCTTAATCGTATCGACATCTACCGAGCGCATCAGCTTGCCGATGTATTGGATCTGTCTCTTCCTGGCACGACCTCGACTCATTTGCTTGGCTTCAATGACGGCTTCCTTGAGTTGATCATCCATTGACAGCGTGTTGAGCTGCTCGAAGGACAGCTCGATCAATCGTTCGCCAAGTCGTCTTAGCGCAATCATGTCCCGTTTCACTTGTGACTTGCTTTTGCCGAGGTCATCTTGTGTGTGGTCCGACATGAATTCAGTACTCCATCAATTCCAGGTAGGGCACACTAACGCTCTTCGCCGAAGCGTCCATTGATCAACATGGTCAGCGCTTCTAGTGCGTCTAATTCATCATCGCCGTCGATCTGTAAGTCTATAATGGAGTCGCAGGAGGCGGCTAACATCAATACCGACATGATGTTCTTACCGTTGGCATCTACCGTACCTATGGACAGCTGAATCTGAGAAGAAAACTGTTGCGCCGTTTGCACCAGCCGTGATGCAGCCCGTGCATGCAGACCGAGCTCGTTGATAATCTTTATTTTGTGTTTGATCATCCCCACAGTCCGAGCGGTTCAGGTCCCACGTGGGATCAACGATCAACCACCGAAAGGGTTAATTCACGGTGCTGTACTTGAACGCTGTCCCATTGACTGGAAAAATGCTGGTACAGTTTCTGACTCAAATATACCGATCTGTGTTGGCCCCCGGTGCAACCCAGGGCAATGGTTATATAGCTTCTATTATTCTCCTCGAACTTCGGCAACCAGGTTTCCAGATAGGAGACAATATCTTCATACATACTGACGCAGTCTGATTGTGATTCCAGGAATTCGACCACATCCTGATCCAGCCCTGTCTGAGACCTGAGACTGTCCTTCCAGTGGGGGTTCGGCAGACAGCGTACATCAAACACCAGGTCAGCATCCACCGGGACGCCATTCTTGTAGGCAAAGGACTCGAACAACAGTGCCAGCCCGAAGGACTGTTGGGCAACCCGGCTGCGAATCAGGTCTCTAAGCTGATGCAGCGTCAAGCTGGTAGTATCTATGTTCAGGTCAGCCAGCGTGGATATCGGTTCCAACAACTGTTTTTCGTATTCAAGGGCTTCCCTGAGACCCATTTCTTGATTGCTGAGAGGGTGCTTCCTCCTGGTCTCACTGAATCTCTTCACCAGGCTCGGACTGGCGGAATCCAGATAGACGATCTGTCGGTCCAGATTCTCGCCGTCCAAAGTCTGAAGAATCTCAGGAAATTTCTGTAGATCGGTGCTGATGTTTCTCGCATCGATGCCGACGGAAATCTTATCCGTGCTGCCACTTTCTGCGATACCGTTTACTAGAGGAGGCAATAGACTTAAAGGGAGATTGTCGATGCAATAGAAACCCATATCTTCCAATACATGCAGTGCGGTGCTCTTTCCCGATCCTGACCGGCCACTGATGATGATTAATTTCAACACGACTGCCACCACCTGCTATTCTAATGCTCGCGATGGTTACACCGATCAAACACGCCACTGCTTGCCCGGCACCATGGGTCCCTCTGATTGTGCTTGTGGATCACGCTCACTCGGCTTACAGCTCGAACTCCTGAATTGCTATTTGGTACAGTTCCTCGTCAGTATCGGCTGCCCGCAATGCTTCTCGAAAGTCATCCATCGCAAAACGTCGGGCAAGCATGGCGAGTACGTCGAGGTGTTCATCAACTTTGTCCAGTGGAACCAGCAGTACAAATACAATGTTGACCAACTGGTTGTCGTACGCATCGAAATCGACGCCCTCTTGAAATTGAAACAACGAACCTGTTATCTGCCGGCACTCCGCAAATCTAATATGAGGGATGGCGACACCATAGTCCAATGCTGTGGTCCCAAGCCGCTCCCTGGCAATCAAGGCGGCAAACAGATCCTCACTGCTGACTTCCGGAAGGTTTCCATGAATGATTTCTGCGATATTTTCCAGCGCTCGTTTCTTGCTGCCTGCCTGTAGTTGTGCTTTGGTTCTCTCCGGAACCAAAATAGATTCAATGTTCATCACTTGTCTGCATTCAGTCGCCCCGCCTAACCGTTGCAGACTACCTGTGTTTCCTGTTTGTGCCTTTTTCTTTCTTTTTGATCAACTGACGATCCAACTTGTCAGCCAGCATATCGATTGCTGCGTAAAGATCATCAGATTCAGCGTCAGCAAAGATCTCACCACCACTGAACTTGATCGTTGCGTCCGCCTTTTGTCGCTGTTTTTCAACTGTCAGGATGACATTGGTATTGGTGATTCTGTCAAAATGCCTCTCCAACCGATCCAGTTTGCTAACGACATAACTGCGCAGCGAGGGTGTGACGTCGATATGATGACCACTTACGTTGATTTGCATATATGTACTCCTTTTAGTTGACACGATGGGTGAGCCCCATCAACTTTCTATTGACTGCGTTCAGGTTAAGCGTTTGCGTTCATTCGACGGTGGGATCATCAATGATTCACGGTATTTGGCAATTGTACGCCGGGCGACCTTGATGTCCTGATTTCCCAAGAGTGATGCAATCTTACTGTCACTCAGTGGTTTCCTGATGTTCTCTTGGGACACCAGCCTCTTGATCAAAGCACGAATTGCAGTGGACGAGACCTCACCACCACCGAGAGTGCCGACATGACTTGAGAAGAAATACTTCAGTTCGTAGATTCCACTTGGTGTAACCATGTATTTCTGGGTTGTCACCCGTGAGATGGTGGACTCGTGCAGGTCGACCGCCTCAGCAATGTCGTGCAGGACCAGCGGTTTCATCGCCTCTGGCCCATACTCCAGGAAGCCACGCTGATACTCCACGATTTTTGTAGCGACCTTGAGAAGAGTGTCGTTTCTCTGTTGTAAACTCTTGATAAACCAGCGTGCTTCCTGGAGATTATTGCGCAGGTAGGTGTTTTGGTCACTGTAGTCTGCCCGTTTCACCATGGCGGAGTATTCGGGATTGACTCTGATCCGGGGAGCCGTTCTTGCATTGAGCTCGACTTGCCAGCGATTCTTCTGTTTGGTAACGATCACATCTGGTTCGACAATCTCGATTTTTGTTGTGGCTATTTCTGCACCTGGTCTGGGGTTGAGGCTTTGTATGAGTTTGATCACCTCACCCAATTGCGGCTCTTTCAATTTCGTCTTTCTGATGAGCTGACTGAAGTCGCGATTGCCGAGATAACTCAGATAGTCGCTAACCAGTTTTATGGCATCCTTCTTCCAACGCTCATCGTCCGGTAGCTGGTTGAGCTGAATAAGCAGACATTCGCGTAGATCCCGGGCGGCGACCCCCACCGGATCCAGATGCTGGATCCGGTGTAAAACTGCTACTACCTCATCCATCTCGATTTCCAGATCCGCAGTGAAGCCACTGAGAATATCTTCAAGGGATTCAGCGAGCACTCCTTCGTTGTCGAGCCCGTCAATTATGGAAAGGGCTATTAATCGGTCCTTATCTGAAATGTGCAGCAGATTGATCTGGTCGAGAAGGTGGTCTTGGAGGGTAAGATCTGCGGAGTTTCTGGTATCTACGAAGTTTTCATCATCATGCTCGGTAGCAGTCCCGCTGGGCGATGAGATGTAGGTGTCGTCCCACACATCTTCCCATACGCTGTCCACCGGCAACTCCTCACCTATTGACTCGGAAACCATCTCCTGATGGGTGTCCGGGACGACATCCCCATCGATTTCAGGATCCAGCAATTCGACCGTGTTGTCGTTATCGGCTCCCTCGTCATCGCTGGAAGCTGCATCGGATTCGGCGTCGGATTTGATGCCTTCTTCGATGCTCTCTTCCGGTTCATCCAGGGAGGTGGGTTCATCGCTGGGATCCTCCTGGTCCAGTTCCTCCAGCATCAGATTGGATTCCAGTGCTTCCTGTATCTGCATGTCCAGTTCCAGGGAGGACAACTGCAACAACTTGATCGCCTGCTGTAGTTGCGGGGTCATTTTTAGCTGCTGACCCAGTCGTAACACCAGAGACGGTTTCATCGCCATGATTCAATAACACTCACTTGTGACTGTTCTTGTCATTGGGACCTACATTCTAAAGTGTTGGCCCAGATATACGCTTCGGACCTGTTCATTTGCCAATATCGTTTCGGTATCTCCTTCAGAGATAATCTGCCCTTCACTGACTATGTAAGCCTTGTCACAGATGTCCAGAGTTTCGCGAACATTGTGATCGGTGATGAGGATACCGATTCCTCTTGCTGTGAGCTGAGATATGATGGTCTTGATGCCGTTGACAGTTATAGGATCAATTCCCGCAAAAGGTTCATCCAGCAGGATGAATGCAGGTTCGGTGGCCAACGCTCGAGCTATTTCCACCCGTCGTCGTTCGCCGCCGGACAGACTCAACCCCATATTGCTGCGTAGGTGGCAGATCTGGAACTCATCCAGCAAATGCTCCAGCTTCTCGTGCCGTTCCGATCTGTTCAGGTCTCCCTGGGTCTCCAAAATCGCCAGAATATTGTCAGCGACGCTGAGCTTGCGAAAGACTGAAGCTTCCTGGGGGAGATAGCCTATTCCAGCTCGCGCTCTCTTATGCATGGGCAATCGGGTGATATCCCTGTCGTTAAAAAAAATCCGTCCGTGATCCCGAGGGATGGAACCGACAATCATGTAGAAGCAAGTGGTCTTTCCCGCACCGTTGGGTCCCAGCAGTCCGACTACCTGGCCGCTTTGTACCGCGAGCGTTACATCCTTGACTACCTGATGACCCCTGTAACTCTTGGCCAGGTTTTCAGCCTGAAGGACGTCCATATTACTGTTTCTGCGGGGACAGCAAGATTTCGACCCTCTCCGACGTTCCTGCTTCGGGGCTGGTCTTGCCAATTAGACTGACGGTGCCTTTTTTCACATCATACTTTAGTAGTTCTCCGCTGAATCTGTCGTCCGTCTGTCGTAACTTTGCCTGGCCAATCATGTTCAGTCGCTCTTCCTGGGCGTAATAAGTAATCTCCCTGGCATCTGCGTAAACAATTCCTTCATCACTTTCCGGTTGCTGCTGATAATGAGCTAGCGCCGTGGAGGTGGGATTTGTACTGGCAATAATCTCTATGATCTCGCTGTCAGCTACCAGGACTTCGATCTGGTCAGCACTAATCCGTATGGTGCCCTGATCGAATGTGACATTTCCACGATATACAGAGTATCCGTCGACTTCATTGATCTCTGCTTCGTCAGCTTTTATGCGGATCTCCTGATCTCTATCGCTGGGGAGTGCATACAGGAGGGCAGGCAGTAGGAAAACGGCGAACAGCACCCGTCGCAGTGTTGATTTCCGCTGTTGGCTTCTCATCATCTTGTTATTGTAACCCAGGATCGGTCCAGCATCATTCATTCAGATTTTCCTTGAATGACCGTGTTGACTCGTTGGTTTTTCCCGGAGAAGAACCGAAAGCGCCCCGGACTGAAATGAGCGACCATACCAGCGGCAGTGGTTGTGCCATTATTGTCGTCGATTGTTACGATCCGATCCGTTTCGGCGTAATCCTCCGCCGGAATGATGGAGAGAAAATCGGTCCTGATGTGGATGAATCGACCGTCGGGTGTCGTCTGTTTTGCGAACACTTCATTCCAGAGTTCCACAGTGTCCTCACCTTGCGCTTCACCGGGGAGAATCTGACCCTCGCGTGAGTCTATCTGCCACGGTGACTCCCCTTCGCTGTACAGAATTACATTGGGCATCCGTAAGATGGTGATATCTGTCAACGGAAAGTGCGTAAACTTCTCGGCTCGTATGCGATGGTGCCCCTGTCCCATATTGTCGAATTGGGTTATTTTGGCATTGATCATATATAGATCGGGTTCATTCTTCGGTGTCTGGATGACCTCCGGGTGGACTACTACGCTGTCCTGATACCAGTTGATACCCAATGCCGAGATCACCAGCAATGCCACTAACAGGATTGTTCTACTGTTCAACCGTTACTTCTCTGGAATTAGTGGGTTGCACCTTGTCCTTTTGACCTCATGACAGGGGAAAAGTTGGCCGCTGCCCGAGGTGGGGCACAAAGTTTGGTTTCTTGCTGGCTTTCGCAGCTCGCAGTTGGTTATCCGGGTCCTTGAGCAGAACTATAGAGGGAAAATAAGTACGTGATCCATACCATCAACAGGAATCCGCCTTCCAGTCTGGTTATTCTGGCTTTGCTGTGAACACCATAGGCGAATAGAACCAGCAATGCCGTCATCATCAGCATTAAGAGGTAGTCTCGCCAGAAAATCTCGGCTTCAAAGGTGGTTGGGGCGATGAGACAGGGGAGGGATAATACGGCGAGGATGTTGAATATATTGGAGCCGACGATATTACCGATAGCAAGATCCGTTTGCCCTTTCAAGGCGCTCGTTACCGACACCACCAATTCCGGCAAGCTGGTACCAACTGCGATCACTGTCAGTCCAATGATCAGTTCACTGATATCCATGGTTCTGGCAATTTCAACCGCTGTGTACACCAGAATTTTAGAACTGCCAAGCAGCAGCAGCAGACCCATGAGCAGAACCAGAAGACTTTTCTTGGTGGTCATGACGGGCATGTCCTCTAGCTCTGTTATTCCCGCTGCGACCTCCATACTTGAACTCCTGCGGTGCTCTGCAATCAGGCGAATGATAAATATCACCAGACCGGCCATCAGCAGCAGACCATCCAGTGGTCCGAGATACAGGTTTAGAAGAGCAGCACCGGCACAGAGCGTTACGAAAATCAGCACCGGCAGATCGCGGCTGAGTACGTCTATCCTGAAAGGGAGAGGTACCAGCAGAGCTGTTATGCCGAGTACCATGCCTATGTTGGCAATATTGGAGCCAATGGCATTACCAACTGCAAGTTGAGGCGCGCCCTGAAAAGCCGACATGGCGGCTACGAAGATTTCAGGTGCTGATGTGCCCAGGGAAACTACGGTCAGCCCAATGAACATGGGTGAGATGTTCAGGTTTCGGGCTGTAGCGACGGCTCCGTCTACAAAAAAGTCCGCACCCCAGAACAAAACTATGAATCCAATCAAAAGTGCGAGACAGAGTAGCAGCATACCTCGTGAGTGAATAGTCATGAAACAGACGGACCATTAGAATTGGATTTGCCATGATTTGCAAGGTGAATTTCCAGCCCGATTGGGGTCCCTGTTTGGCCTGCAAGAACGCAATCAGCTTGGATTGACAGGACCGACGGGTGGTCCCTGTTTGGCCTGCAAGAACGCAATCAGCTTGAATTGACAGCCGGGTATTTTAAGATGAATCATAGGAATGCACAGCAACCCAATTGTGTTTCATGGAGAGCTGTTTCGATGTTAGTTTTCACGAATGGTGAGTCTTGAAATGACAGAAGAATTTATCGAGATACGGAACCTGCAGTACTATCGTGGACCGAGAATGATTTTTGACCGCTTGTCGATTAGCATACCCCAAGGCAAAGTGGTTGCCATCATGGGGCCCAGCGGGTCCGGGAAAACCACCCTGCTAAGGTTGCTGTCGGGACAACTGAAGCCCGACTCCGGCGAGATAGTAGTCAATGGATACCATATTCCATCTCTCGATCGAGCGACGCTATTTGAAGTGCGTAAGACTATGGGTATGCTGTTTCAAAGTGGTGCTCTGTTTACCGATCTAACCGTATTTGAAAACGTGGCTTTCCCGCTGCGAATTCATACCGACCTGTCTGACGATATGATTAGAGATCTGGTTCTCATGAAGCTGCAGTCGGTGGGATTGCGGGGGGCCACGCAACTGATGCCGAACGAATTGTCCGGTGGTATGGCGCGCCGGGTTGCACTGGCCAGAGCGATCGCATTGGATCCGGCGATCATAATGTACGACGAACCTTTCACTGGTCTGGATCCAATCGCCATGGGTGTGATCGTGCAGTTGATCAGAACCTTGAACGAAGCATTTGCCATGACCACCATCGTGGTATCCCATAACATTCAGGAAACTGCCGACATTGCTGACTATATTTACGTTGTATCGGATGGCAAAGTGATCGGTTCCGGAACGCCGGCATCATTATTGGATGATCCGTCACCTCGCGTTCAGCAGTTTCTTCAAGGCATGCCGGACGGCCCGGTGCCATTCCACTATCCGGCCGAAGATTATCGTGAAGATCTGTTCAAGAATGGGGGATAATGGGGCGTTTTGTCCGTAGGAGCGGGAGATGTTGAGAAGACTCCGCCAAATAGGTCAGGCCAGCCTGGTCATCCTGGCGACCTTGGGTCGCGCAGGTGTTATCTGGGCTCAGTCCTTGTGGACAAAACCGGACCTCAGCAATTCCGCCCCTCTGGTGATACAACAGATCTATCAGATTGGCGTACTGTCCGTTGTCATTACGGTGCTGTCCGGATTCTCCTTTGGGGCGGTGCTGGCATTACAGGGATATACCCAGTTGGTGCGCTACGGATCAGAGAGTGCCCTCGGCCTAGGGGTGGCCATGGTGCTGGTAATGGAGATAGGGCCGGTCGTTTCGGCTTTGCTGTTCGCTGGTAGAGCAGGGTCTGCAATGACGGCCGAGATCGGGCTGATGAAGGCGACAGAACAGCTAGCCAGCATGGAGATGATCGGTGTGGACTCACTTCACAGGATCGTTGCACCGAGACTCTGGGCGGGCTTTATCTCTATGCCAATTCTGGCATTGATGTTCAGCGTGGTGGGGATCTGGGGTGCTTCGTTGGTGGGTGTCGATTGGCTGGGTGTGTATGAAGGAGCTTTCTGGTCAGTGATGCAGGAAGGCGTTGACTTTAACAACCACGTCCTGAAAGGGATTGTAAAAACCTTTGTATTCGGGCTTGTGGTCACCTGGATAGCTGTTTTTGAAGGCTACGATACGGTGCCTACTTCGGAGGGGATTGCATCTGCGACCACCAAGACGGTGGTCTACTCCTCTGTGGCCATCCTGGTACTGGACTTCTTCCTGACACTGGTGATGTTTGGGTTCTAAACGATAACTAACGAGGATGGATTAGCATGCAGATGAGAACTGTGGAAATCAGCGTAGGTGCGTTCATGCTGGCGGGCATCTTTTCGTTGATAGTTCTTGCGGTCAAAGTCAGTGGGTTCGATGTTGGCGCTGCCACCAACAGCTATAGCATCTACACCAGGTTTGAAAATATAGGTGGACTCGCCATCCGGGCGAAGGTTAGCGTGGCAGGTGTGGTGGTTGGCAAAGTTGCTGAAATCAAGCTGGATCAGGAAGACTTTACTGCTCTGGTCCGAATAGAGATGAACGCAAGCGTCGATCAACTGACCAGTGATACGACGGCAGCCATTTTGACGGAGGGGCTTCTGGGAGGTAAATACATCGGACTGGTGCTCGGCGCGGACGAGGAGTTGTTAGAAGATGGTGACGAGATTACCGACACACAATCGGCACTGGTTTTGGAGGAGTTGATCGGTCAGTTCCTCCTGAAAGCATTTGATGAGTGAGATACACGTATGAGGAGAATAGATTGGCGAGAACTGAATAGTCTGGTTCTCTTGACGTTTTCTTTGGTTTTCGTGGCTTTACAGGCTGCAGGGGCGCCTGCAGCAGGTACGCCTGCTGGCATCAACGCTCACGAAACGATACAGAATGCAACTGACCATCTGCTGCAAAAGCTGGCCGAGGTGAAACACCTTTATGCAAAGGAGCCGCTCAGAGTTTACTATGAGGTGGAGAGCGCCATAGTTCCCTACATCGACCTGAACAGGTTTTCTCGCAGGGTTATGGCAAAATACTATAGAAACGCGACTGCCGCACAGAAGGAAGAATTCAAACTGGTGTTTAAAGATGGTCTGATCAAGACCTACGCGAAGGCGTTGGTTGAATTCGACAATGAGCGCATCGCGATCCTGCCCCCCAGAAAAGGCAAGCCAAAGAGGGCGGATCAAGCGGTAGTCAAGATGGTCGTGCACAGCAAGAATGGCACTTTGTATCCGGTGGATTACACGACCGCGTTGACTGACGGCCAGTGGAAATTGATCAATGTTAAAGTAAACGGCATCAATCTTGGATTGCAGTTCAGAGATAAATTCAGGCAGGACATGGCAGCACAGAAGGGAGATATCGATAAGGTGATCGATGGCTGGAATCCCGAGGCAAAGGCAGAGTAGTGGTCGATGGATAGCGCGCAGATCCTTGAGCTCGGGCGGGGTGACCTTAAAGTGACCGGTACACTGTCCCTGTCGAGCGTGCCTCGTTTAAGAGACAAAGGCGCTTTACTGATAACAGGTGGGCCGGATGAGAGCAGAGTCGACCTGTCAGACGCTCTCTTTGAGGGTAGTGCCGGGCTTGCACTGTTGATATCCTGGCTGCGCCTGGCGGAAGCGGCGGACAAGCAGATTGTGTATCTAAACCCACCTGAACGACTGAGAAAGATCGCCGGAATCTCTGATATAGGAGAAATACTCAACTTCGGTTGAGGGTCCAGCTAACAGCCTCTGGCTGCTGGCTTAGTTAACAGCTACCAGTATCGAGTTGGGTTTTGAGGATCGAGTTTTGGTCGCTGGAAGCTGACAGCTGCACTTTGGGGTACTGAATTATGAACTCAGATGAAATAAAGGAACTGTTGGATAACGGTTTCAAGAATTGAAGCAGCCAACGGCTGCCCTTTGGGTGTTAAATTATGAATTCAAATGAGATTAAAGATCTGTTAGATGACGGTTTCAAAGAATGAGCAGCCAACGGCTGCCCTTTGGGTGTTAAATTATGAATTCAAATGAGATTAGAGATCTGTTAGCTGATCCGTTCAAAGAATGCGACGTTGAGGTAGAAGGAGAAGAGGGGCACTATAAAGTGACTATTGTCGGTGACGTTTTTGAGGGCCTGACGAAAGTGAAAAGACAGCAGATGGTGTATGGTCACTTGAATGAGAAGATCAAAAGCGGCGAAATACATGCGGTAATGATGACCACCTTGACACCTGCTGAGAAGGGGGCAACCTAAATGTCGCGCCGATGGCAGCAACGGACGCAGAAGTCATTCAAAGATAAGGAGATGGTATGGATAAACTACTGATTACCGGTGGAACGAAGCTAGACGGTGAACTCCGCATATCCGGCGCCAAGAACTCAGCTCTGATCATATTGACTTCCTCTCTTTTGTCCAACGAACCGGTAACCATCTGTAACGTACCGCACCTGCATGATATTACAACCATGATTGAGTTGTTGGGCTGCATGGGTGTAGAGATGGTCATTGATGAAAAGCGCAATATCGAAGTTCATGCCAACACCATAAAGCAGTTCACAGCCCCGTACGAGTTGGTTAAGACCATGCGCGCCTCATTCCTGGTGCTCGGACCTATGCTGGCACACTATGGTCAGGCCGAAGTCTCCCTGCCTGGTGGATGTGCCATCGGGCCGCGCCCAGTCGATCAACACCTGCAGGGCCTGACTGCAATGGGTGCCGACATATATATGGAAGATGGCTATGTCAAAGCATCGGTCAAGGGACGACTGAAGGGTGCACATATATTGTTTGATGTAAAAACCGTGGGTGGGACCGAACACATTATGATGTCGGCGACGCTCGCCGAAGGACGTACCGTAATGGAAAACTGCGCCAGGGAGCCGGAGATTGTCGACTTGGCGGACTGCTTGATATCGATGGGTGCGGACATTGAAGGCCAGGGCACCGACACTATCGTAGTCAATGGGGTTGAAGAACTGAAAGGGTGCCGCCACCGTGTCATACCCGATCGGGTAGAGACCGGCACCTTCCTGATAGCAGTGGCCGCAACCGGTGGGCACGTCAAATTGAAGGACGCTCAACCGGATCACCTTGAAGCCGTTCTGCTGAAACTTGCAGATGCAGGGGCGGAGATCTCCTGTGGGAAGGATTGGATCGAATTGGATATGAAGGGCAGAAAGCCCAAGGCGGTCAGTCTGGTGACATCTCCGTACCCAGCTTTTCCCACCGACCTGCAGGCCCAAATAATGGCCATGAACTGCATTGCAGAAGGCTCCGCTACGGTTACCGAAACCGTGTTCGAGAATCGATTCATGCATATTCACGAGATGAATCGCATGGGTGCCAGAATCAAGCTGGAAGCGAACAGTACTACCGCTTATGTGGAGGGGGTAGAGCTGCTGAAAGGAGCCCCGGTAATGGCAAATGATCTGCGCGCCTCAGTCAGCCTGGTTATTGCGGGACTGGTAGCTGAGGGGAACACGATCGTGGATAGAATCTACCACATTGATCGGGGCTATGAGCAGATCGAAGAAAAGCTGCAACTGCTCGGGGCTAACGTAAAGCGGATTGCCGCCTGATTGGGTTGCAGCATTGTCCGGGTTTTGACAGCCAGGTCCTCGAAACACCCGGGGAGGTCAGCCATGCAACAGGTTACCAATTATCTTGACAGTGAGGATGCCGGTTTTCGGGCTGACTTCCAGCGATTGCTTGGCAGGAAGTCCAAACAGGAACGTGAGGTCGTGGCCGTTGTCGTTGATATCCTGGCCCAGATTCGTGACAAGGGTGATGATGCCCTGGTGGCTTTAACCAATCGTTTGGACGGTACGGTAGTGACCAGCATGCCTGAGTTGACCATTGGCAGCGAGCGACTGAAGGAAGCCAGGGGGAAAATCGATGCAGAGGTCCTGGCGGCATTGGAACAGGCAGCCAGGCGTATTTACTCGTTCCATTCGAGACAAAAGGAGGAATCCTGGAGCTATACCGATGAGGATGGAACTGAACTTGGGCAGCTAGTTAATCCCCTGCAGAGGGTGGGAATCTACATTCCGGGAGGCAAGGCCAGCTATCCCTCGTCTGTCCTGATGAGTGCCGTACCGGCGCAGGTGGCGGGCGTGGAGGAGATCATCGCAGTTGTTCCGAGTCCCGCAGGCGAAATCAGTGAAGTGGTGTTGGCGGCCGCGTCGATATCCGGTGTGCGGCAGCTGTTTACCATCGGCGGGGCACAGGCCATAGCAGCTTTGAGCTATGGCACAGAGACGGTGCCCAAGGTGGATAAGATCGTCGGTCCCGGCAATATCTATGTCGCGACCGCAAAACGGTTGGTCTTTGGCGAGGTGGGTATCGATATCATAGCCGGACCCTCAGAGGTGGTAGTGGTGGCAGACGGCAGTGCCAATCCCGACTGGGTCGTTATGGATCTGTTTGCACAGGCGGAACACGATGAAGACGCACAGGCGATTCTGATATCACCGGATGGCGAACTGCTGTCCAGCGTCACGCAACGCATGGAAGTCCGATTGGAAGAGATGGAGAGGTCCAACATCATCGCTCAATCACTGCAAAGGCGAGGTGCAATAGTCAAGGTGACTGATCTGCAGGAAGCCATTGCCCTCGCCAATGAGATTGCACCTGAGCACCTGGAACTCTCGGTAGCTGATCCGGATTCGCTGCTGCCGCAGGTGCGACACGCCGGCGCTGTTTTCGTGGGATCCTACAGCGCAGAATCGATTGGTGACTATGTGGCTGGCCCCAGCCATGTATTACCCACATCCGGTACTGCGAGATTCTCCTCGCCCCTTGGGGTGTATGACTTCCAGAAACGCAGTTCACTGATCAAGTGTTCGCCCAAGGGAGCTGCCAAATTGGGTGGCATTGCGGCTACCTTGGCAAGGCAGGAGGGCCTGATAGCCCATGCGTTGTCGGCAGAGTATCGCGCCGCCGGGCAGAACGAGGATTAACGGCAATCCGAGCATGCGCGAGAACGACTGATTTCTGCTACAGAAAGGTCCGTAGAAGCTCACGTCCCTTGGTATCAGCTCTTCATTTGTGACATGAATTTCTTGTAAAAGCGGGCAGTCTTCGGTAATATGCGCGCCTCGCCGAAATCCCTTGAATTGAGTATAAGTGAAGACCTTTAGTGCCAAAGCTGAGACCGCAAAGCATGATTGGTATCTAATCGATGCGACCGACAAAACGTTGGGTCGATTGGCAACCGATATTGCCACCAGGCTTAGAGGCAAACACAAGCCGGAGTACACCCCCAATGTGGATACCGGGGATTACATCGTCGTCGTCAATGCCGAGAAGGTAAAGGTAACCGGCAACAAAACCCGAGACAAAATCTACCATCGCTATTCCGGATATCCAGGGGGAATGAAAGCGATTTCGTTCGAGGAGATGATTCGTCATACGCCGGAAAAGGTGATCCAACTGGCGGTGAAGGGCATGATGCCCAAGAACCGATTGAGCCGAAGCATCCTTGGCAAACTGAAAGTATATGCGGGCGCTGAACATCCTCACACGGCCCAGCAACCCAAACAGCTGAATTAGCAGTCAGGATCGATCTATGCCACAAAACTATGGAACCGGAAGGCGCAAATCTGCCAGAGCCAGAGTTTACATGACCTCCGGTAAGGGCGAGATCGTCGTCAACAACCGGCCACTGGACCTGTATTTCGGACGTGAAACTGCACGGATGATCGTGCGACAGCCGCTGGAACTTGTAGAGATGAGCAATAAGTTTGATCTGCGAATTTCCGTCAAGGGAGGAGGCGGCTCTGGTCAGGCCGGTGCCATCCGCCATGGTGTCACGAGAGCTCTGATACAATACGATGAGACCCTGAGACCCGCCCTGCGACAGGCAGGCTGGGTCACTCGGGATGCAAGGGTGGTAGAACGAAAGAAAGTAGGCTTGCGCAAGGCCCGTAAGCGACCCCAATATTCCAAGAGATAGTAGCTGTCGTAGCTGTCAGCTGGATTACAACTATTCAAAGTGTCGCGAGCCGGAATCCCAATCCGGCTTTTTTGTTGGAGGCGGTCGAGCTACGATCCAACGAGGATTCAACCACCAGTATGGAGAGTTAGCCCCCTACTGAGGAGATAATGATAAAATACATGTCGGTATCTCACTTCGGTTGTCTAACCGTCTGTCCTTGTCAGGGAACGCGTAACGGGCCTGCATCTCGTCCCTATCTGGAAACATATCGGGGTGCAGATTTGCCGGTCTGTTGTATTGACTATCATTTATTGTGAGGTGAAACGATGGGCGTAGTTGCCAAACATGCATCGATGATTTTTTACTCTGATGGTTTGGATCATTACAGCCAGAGAGTCAGGTTGGTTCTTGCTGAGAAGGGTGTTGCAGTAGAAATAATCGATGTGGATCCGGCCAATAAGCCGGAAGACCTCGCCGATCTCAATCCATACAACAGTCTACCAACCCTGATCGACAGAGACCTCGTTCTCTATGAAGCACAGGTGATTATGGAGTATCTGGATGAACGCTTCCCGCATCCGCCACTGTTGCCTGTTTACCCGGTTGCCCGGGCCCAGAGCCGACTGTATGTGTACCGGATTCAGAGGGACTGGTGTGGTATGGTCGATACCATCGTTGCGGGCAGATCGAAAGAAACCGTGATCGAGAGAGCCAGAAAGGAACTCAGAGAAAGCCTGATCGGTATAGCTCCCATCTTCAGTGACAGACCCTTTTTCATGAGCGACGAATTCACCCTGGTCGACTGCTGCGTCGCCCCTATACTATGGCGTTTACCTGTAATGGGCATCGATCTTCCGACTCGACAGACCAAACCCATACAGGCCTATATGGACCGAATTTTCGATCGAGATTCGTTTCAGGCGAGCCTGTCCGAAGCGGAGTTGGACATGAGAGACTAGGGCGTTTTGGCGTGACCCGGTCTGGCGTGCCCCGGATGGATTGATCGATGGCCATGACCTCATCAGTGCCCTACCTTCTCCGCGCATTGTATGACTGGATTCTGGACAATCGCTGCACACCCTACGTCGTTATCAATGCCCTTGATGGCGATACTTCTGTGCCACAGGATTTTGTCAAGGATGGGCAGATCGTTCTGAACATATCGCCTTCAGCAATACGGGATCTGCAAATGGGCGATGAGTCGATTCAATTCAGCGGCAGGTTTGCAGGCATACGCCACGAAATACATGCCCCCATGCATGCAGTGATGGCCATTTATGCAAACGAGAACGGACAAGGGATGTGGTTTCCAAAGGCTGAGGACGCCCCGGAACCACCGTCAGGCAAAAAACGAAAAAAAGGATCGCCCGATCTAAAAGTGATCAAGTAGTCCAGGTATCCGACGGCTAGTTAACATACTGGAACACCTTGACGATTTTCTGTACGCCGTAGGTCTGGCGAGTAAGGTCGACCGCTGCCTCAGCTTCATCGCGAGTTAGTAGACCCATCAAGTAAACGACGCCGTTCTCCGTTACAACCTTGACCCTGTTGGCGTCAACATCTTTATCGGTTGCCATGTGAGACTTGATTTTAACGGTCAGCCAGGCGTCGTTGCTGCGGGCCACCAAGGAGGTCGGGCCGGAAACACTGAGTTCATTGTGGATCTTGCTTATTTTCCTCATGTTCTTGACGGCGTTTGCTGCCACGTCCTTCAATTCCTCGGATGCTACCTGACCGGCAAGAAGCACTACACCGTCGAAACTAACCACGACCACGTGGGCATCCGCAAGTTCCGGTGCAGCTTCAGCAATATTTATCCTGGCCCGTGACTCAATAGTCTGGTCTTGGATGACAGCGCCCCAGGTACGTTTGCCGTAGTTTTCTGATTCCTGTGAGGTTATCCGCATCATCGTCGAGCAGCCGTTGAGGAGAAGTATGCCACTCAAGCCGAATACCCAAATCCGCTTCATATTGACTCCTTGAATAGCCTGTAGCTTGCTGCGAGGACCTCTATTCGGTCATCAGTCGTTCTGGAAAGCATCCTGGAACCACTCGATTTGCATGTCTGAAAGCGCGGCACGAGGCACTGCACTCGCAGCAGGACTTGCCGATATGACGTCAAATCGACAGTCATGTTTTCCGTATCGTCGATGTAAGGCAAGGAAGTGTTTGGCGGTCAATATCAATTTTCTTTTTTTGTGATAGTCCACGCTCTCCGCGCCGCTGCCAAACTGATCGCTCTTCCTGAATCTGACCTCGATGAATACCAACAGATCTCTGTGCTTCATGATTAGATCTATCTCACCCAATCGACATCTATAGTTACGTTCTATCAACGTCAAGCCATTCTTACGAAGATGCTTCAGCGCGACAGTTTCCGCCTGTTTTCCTGTTTCTAATCCATTCACCTGCTTCATCCATAGTCACTTGCTGCTCTGCATTTCAACAACGATCGGAACAGGAGTTACCTGGCCATCTTTGATTTGTGCCCACATCAACCGACGGTTGACCACCCTTTGATCATTCAGACTGAGTACACCGGTCGATCCGAAAATCCGGTCATTTGGAATTTCTTCTAGCTGCTGCAAGCGCGGCAACAGGTGATAGGCGTCAACACCAAACGCATAATAACGAGCCAGGCTTGTGCGAGCACCCTCCCACTTCGATTGGATTTGGAGCTGCAGATAATTTGAACGAGTCAGGTTCCATGGGATGTCGCAAAAGCGGATGCCGTTCAGATCCATGTAGTCGATACGCGATTCAGAGTTGTCGTTAATGTGGGAGGTAGAGTATATGGGCAGATCCTCAGCGAAGAAAAACGCGACTGTCGGATTGATGCCGCGAGCTTGTAACGGCGTTGCCAACAGGAAGATGAAGTCAATATCCTGCCTCCTTCTTGGATCGAACTCAAAGGGCGCCCTGATGGTCTTTCTGAGATCGTCTGCACGTCTGTCGCTGGCATCCACATGCAGTGACGACCGTACCAGCTTCGAATAATCCTTCTGGCTGGTAAATACCTTGTTGTCGGCGATATCGCCACCAAGATATAACCATCGATCGAGGAAGGCGCCAAAATTACGCCGTCCCCAATCGTTATCAGGGGTCAACACCAGTGCCCGCCGAAAGCCTTCACGCCATGCTTGATTCGCCACCTGAATGACCTCATCTTCAGGAGCCAGACCGAACTGATAGATAGTCTTGGTCGGCTGTAGAGGGGCTTGTATCCTGTTGAGAGCAAGCACGGGAACGGACAGATCATCCGCTTCACTCAGCCTCGATACATTCTCCCTGTCGAGAGGACCGACTACGAACTCTGCGCCATTCGCCACGGCAGCGTTGTACTTTTCAATTACATCAACTGAGAATGTGTCGAATATTGCGATAGCGGGGGAATCCTGGCCCAGTTTGACGGATTGATAATGCGCTGCCAGAAAACCGTCTCTGATAGCTCGGCCATACGGTGCCAGATTGCCCTGTAGCGGCAGCAGTAGAGCGATTCGTTTAGGCTTTTCTCTAACGAGGTTTGTCAGCATGCTCAATCTTTCAGGTAGCTGGGTTGTAGCCGGATGATGGCTCCAGATCTGCTGCCACTTTTTCAGTTCCTGGAGTTGCCGGTCGAGATCATCCTGGTATTGTTTTGACATTGCTGTGAGGGACAGCCATCCCCTCAGATCGCTTGTCAGGGCTTCTTTGGCGAGGTTGGTGAGTGTGCGAACCGGCAATTCCATCAAGGACTTCCAGATCTCGCCATGGTTCTGCACCTTCTTGTCATTGTCGAGCAGCGGGTCATAGAATATGCGCTCCTTCGCGCTGGCCAGAAAACGCCTCGATTGATAGTAAGCCTGGGCCCTCAACTCACCAAATCTGAGCTGGTTTTCCCGCGCCAGGGGAATATCCGAAGACAACCAGTCGAGTGCTTCATTGGGCTGATTTTGAGCCAAGGAAAGGAGTGCCTGATACTCCAGATAAAGGGCTCTCGATTCTGTGTTAAGGGAACTTGATGAAATGATCGACAGGATAACTCCCGCCTGGGAGATCTGTTCACCATCCAGAGCTAATTTGGCAGCCCTGAGTCGATAGTTCTGTGCTTGCTGCGAAGGGCTGTTTTCCGCTGCCATCAGTAGACTTTGGATATCTCCCAGCGGAATTCCTGCGGCATCCCTGGCTATCGGTTTGCGAGGTGATTCGGGTTGGGAAGAGCAACTGGTCAGGAGCAACAGGCAGATGACTGCAAGCGTATGCCTGCCGGGCAGATTGTGATGTTCGACTTTTGCACTCATCTGGACTGTCATTGTATCGTATGACAATTGCTAATCGGATATTATCCCAACTGTCTGCATGCAACGAAAGAGATACGCAACGATACCGGCGTCGGATACAGTAAGCATTGCAGGTGAGATTATCTCCCCTCAAGCCGTAGGACATGGCGGGCGGAAACTTAGTGGCGTGGCCAGGAACTGCTGATGAGTGCACGGGGCAATCTGTATATCGTAGCGACCCCCATCGGAAATCTTGAAGATATGACCGCCAGGGCAATCAGAACGCTTGGCGAGGTCGATCTAATCGCAGCAGAAGATACCAGACACAGTCGCAGACTACTCGACCACTTCGCCATCAAGACCCGGGTCGTCTCGTATCACGATCACAACGAGGCACAGGTATCAGAGTCTTTGATCGCTAAAATGATGGTGGGAACCCATGTGGCTCTCATTTCCGATGCCGGTACGCCGCTGGTGTCTGACCCAGGCTACCTGCTTGTCAAAATGGCGCAGGAGTCTGCCATCAAGGTGATCCCGATTCCCGGTGTGAGTGCTGTGACGACGGCCCTCAGCGTGTCAGGGCTTCCGTGCGATCGTTTTCTGTTCGAAGGTTTCTTGCCCACCGGCAGAACCGCGCGCATCACCAGACTGAAAGAAGCGGAACAGGAAACGAGGACCATCGTGTACCTGGAAGCGCCGCATCGAGTCCTGGTGACTCTGAAGGAGATGGCGAACGTCTTTGGCGGGGAAAGGACGGTGAGCGTCGCCCGTGAACTGACCAAGGTTTTCGAAGAGATCAGAAAAGCCACTCTGGCGGAGCTGATCGAACAGGTTCAGGATGGCGAACTAACTCAGAAAGGGGAGTTTGTTATCTTGGTCCAAGGAGTGAAACAGATCAGTTCACTCTATGAAACAGAAAAACTGCTGGAACTTCTGTTAGCGGAACTGGCTCCCAAAAAGGCGGTGCACATTGCCAACCAACTGACGGGTGCAAAGAAAAAAGATCTGTATCCCTTAACCGTCAAGATCCGGGGTAAAGACTAGCCGCCGGGAGCGGTCGACCGGGAGTGGCGATCGGGAACGGCGCCCCAAAAGGCACCAAGGACCGCGGTAAAGGCAAGAGAAGCCCCGGACAAGACTGAGCCCTCCCGATTCACAGAAGGGTAGCACTGGCCATTGTCCTATTGAGCATAGATCAAATCGGGATTAGGCTGTGTAGCTGAAGAGCTGGCCAGGCAACCGCTGTCGCCCATCCGGGTGATAGAGGAAAGTCCGGGCTCCGAAGGGCAAGGTGCCAGGTAACTCCTGGGAGGCGCGAGCCTACGGAAAGTGCAACAGAAAGCAAACCGCCTAAGCAGCCTTGGCTGCCGGTAAGGGTGAAAAGGTGCGGTAAGAGCGCACCGCACGGCTGGTAACATGCCGTGGCACGGTAAACCCCACCTGGAGCAAGACCAAATAGGAATCCTATGATGTGGCCCGCATGCTGGATTCGGGTAGGTCGCTAGAGGTGCATGGTGACATGCATCCCAGATGAATGGTTGTCCACGACAGAACCCGGCTTACAGGCTGACTCTTTTGTTATATATATTCGTAGTTTTATAAGAAATGATTCTAAAAACTTCAATATCTAAGAAATTACTTTAACTTTTCTCTTTATCTTTTTGTATTCAAGCTCTTTCTGACCTTTTCTGCGAAACAGTTTCCAAGAGCGTCCTAAGTTATTGTGTTTTAACGACAAATCGAGCTGAAATCGAATTCAAAGTCTCTTGACTATTCAAGGTTGACCGCTTATACAGTGTCACGTGAGAAAAAGTGGGAATAAGTGTCGATTTGTGGTGATTAGGCGTTAGTGGATCAATCATGTTTCGTGGTGTTAGTGCTATCAATCTGGATGCCAAGGGGAGGCTAGCGATTCCGACTCGCTACCGTGACCGCCTCGCTGAGCACTGTGATGGTCAGATCGTCGTCACCATCGATACCGATGAACGGTGTTTGCTGATCTATCCACTACCCCAATGGGAAGATATTGAACGAAAAGTTGAAGCTTTGCCAAGTTTTAATCCGGCTGCGCGACGGGTGCAGCGACTGCTGATAGGTCATGCCACAGATATTGTAATGGATGGCAGCGGCAGAATCTTGCTGCCGATACCGCTACGGGAGTATGCCAGGTTGGAAAAGAAGGTCGTGATGTTGGGACAAGGAGGCAAGTTGGAACTGTGGAGTGAAGCCTATTGGTTGGAGCGCAGGGAGAGCTGGCTGGAAGACCAGGCCGAGTTGGAGATACCCGCTGAACTGCGCTCGTTGTCTCTGTAAGAGTTCCATGGACTGGGTGTTCTGATAGGGCGATGGAAGCTCACAGAGCAGTGTTGCAGAAGGAGTCGGTGCAGGCGCTGGTGCGAGATGCAGACGGCGAATATGTTGACTGTACCTACGGTCGTGGTGGTCATACAGAAGCGATTCTGGAGTTCTTGAATCCGCAGGGGCGGTTACTGGTGATTGATAAGGATCTGCAGGCAATCGAGCATGCCAACAGGCTGTACGGGTCTGACGGTCGAGTGACTGCAGTGCATGGTTCCTTTGCGGATCTGAAGGAACACGCGTCGCAGGTAGGCCTCGGTCCACTGAGCGGTGTGTTGATGGATCTGGGTGTCTCTTCGCCACAGTTGGAAAATGGCCAGCGCGGATTCAGTTTTGAGCACGACGGTCCTCTGGACATGAGGATGAACCAATCCAGTGGTGTGACGGCAGCCGAGTGGCTGGCCAGCGTGAAAGAGGGGCAACTGGCTGACGTTATATGGAAATACGGCGAAGAGAAGTTCTCCCGACGCATCGCACGCACTGTCGTCCGCAGCCGCATAGATGCACCGATCGAAACTACCGGCCAGTTGGTCAGAATTATCGAAGAGGCGGTGCCAACGCGGGAGAGGAAGAAGCATCCGGCCACCCGGAGTTTTCAGGCGATCAGAATATTCATCAACAATGAACTCGGCGATCTCGAGAAATGTCTGCAGGCAGCGCTGCAACAATTGAACAAGGGCGGCAGGCTGGTCGTTATCAGTTTTCAGTCCCTGGAAGACCGCATTGTAAAACGCTTCATCCGTGATCATCACAGGGGTGATCCCTTTCCCGCGCGGTTACCCGTCCGAGATGCGCAGTTAAGCAGGAAGCTAAAGCACATCGGTAAGGCCATCAGAGCGAGTCGAGAAGAGATCGCAGTCAACATACGCGCGCGAAGTGCAGTGATGAGAGTAGCAGAGAAGATCGTGTGACAGACTTGATAGAAGGCTGAGCAATGCTCAAGGGATCGATCTTGGTGGAGCTGTTTAGATGGATGCTGCAGCGTTCCATTGTCCTGACTCTGGTTGCCTTGGTTCTGACGGTTGGATCTGCATTGAGCGTTATCTATGTGACTCATTTAAATCGTCAGTTGTATAGCCAATTGCAGGACCTTCAGAAACACAAGGACGTGCTGGCGAGTGAGTATGAGAAGCTGCTGCTCGAGCAGAGCGCTTGGTCTGAATACAGCCGCGTAGAGAATCTGTCCGAGTCACGCCTGGCAATGAAGACCCCGGCGGCAGGTGATGTCATCCTGGTGGAATACGCTAAGGACAGTAGGTGAACGCTTGATGAATATTCAGCATTCGAATCATTCAGGACTACCATAATTGGGCAAACAAACCACTAGCATAAATCTGTTCAGATACCACTTGGTTCGTGTGGCTCTGGTCCTGCTGTGTGGGGTCCTGATCGCCCGCGTACTAATGCTGCATACAGTTAAACGCGATTTTCTGCAGGGCCAGGGAGATGCCCGAACCGTGCGAACTGAGAAAATCTTCGCTCATCGAGGCATGATTCAGGACAGGCAGGGAAAACCCCTGGCGATAAGCAGTCCGGTGGGATCAGTATGGGCAGATCCCAAGGAACTGATCAAGTCCGAAGACGACCTTGCTGCGCTGGCCCTCTCTCTGGGGGTGGAAGTTGCGACATTTGAGAACAGACTTCTACTGAACCAGGACAGAGACTTTATATATCTCAGGCGACATCTACCGCCTCTGCAAGTAGACAAGATCCTCTCGTTGGCGGTTGCTGGCGTGTACGTGCAACGCGAGTATCACAGATTCTATCCGGCTGGAGAGGTCGCAGCACAAGTGCTCGGCTTTACGAACATAGATGATGAAGGCCAAGAGGGACTTGAATTGGCGTTTGACGATTGGCTGCGCGGAACTCCCGGCAAGAAGAAGGTGTTGAAGAACCGGTATGGCCAGATTGTTAGAGACATCAAGCCACTTGAGGACGCTGAGGCAGGACGGACACTAGCGCTAAGTCTGGATCTGAGAGTCCAGTACCACGCCTATCGAGAATTGAAGACGGCCATGCAGAGATACAAAGCCGAGTCAGGATCCATTGTCATTCTGGACGTGGAAAATGGGGAAGTATTGGCGATGGTGAATCAACCCTCTTTCAATCCGAACGATCGATCCAGCCTGGAAGCCGCATTCGTTCGCAACAGGGCAGTGATCGATCTGTTTGAACCGGGTTCTACCGTCAAGCCGTTCACCTTGGCGGTCGCCTTGCAGTCAGGAAAATATACACCCCACACCAAGATCGACACTGCACCCATCCGAGTGAACAACAAGATGATCAGTGATCCCAGCAACCTCGGCGTTCTGGATGTGGCTTCCGTGATCTCCAAATCGAGCCAGGTGGGGATCACCAAAATCGCGTTGAGCCTCAACGAACAGGATATGTGGAATATGTTCCACGAGTTGGGTTTGGGTGAGACTACCGGTGCAGGCTTTCCCGGGGAAAGTGCCGGTTACCTGCCCAACCGAAGAAACTGGAACGATATAGAAAGAGCCACGTTCGCCTATGGATATGGGTTGAGCGTGACACCACTTCAACTCGCCAGAGCATACCTGGTGATTGCCAGTGGTGGCGTCAAGAAACAGATCTCACTCGTGAAGAGATCCGTGCGCCAAACACAGCGCGTGTTGGATGAGAAGGTGGCCGCGCAAGTGCTCCAGATACTCAAGCGGGTCGTTACCGAGGGCACTGGGCGCAGGGCAAAGGTGGACTCATACACGGTAGCCGGTAAGACCGGTACGGTCAGAAAAGTTGGCTCCAGCGGCTATGTCACCGATCACCATTTGGCGTTCTTTGTAGGTGTAACGCCGGTAGAGCATCCAAGACTGGTTGCCGTTGTACTCATCAACGACCCAAAAAGCGATGAGTTTGGTGGCGGTTCCATCGCAGCCCCTGTTTTTTCGAGAGTCATGGCAGGTGCGCTGCGGCTGCTAAACGTGCCTCCTGACGATTTCAAGAAGGCGGCTTAGCCATGCAGGTCAAACGGGTTGAAAAGAAAATCAGTCAGATTCTGCCCGGCTTCGTTAACGAGGAAGATGTGACGATCAATGGCATCCAGCAGGACAGCCGATTGGTTCAGGAGGGTGAGTTATTTCTGGCTGTGCCGGGCTCTGAAACAGACGGGCGCCACTATATCGATGCGGCCGTGGCAAGTGGGGCTGCTGCCGTTTTGTATGAATCCGGTTGGAAAGAGAACTTAGTCAAACGCTCGGTTCCCATGATCGAAGTGGAAGAGCTGACTGCCAGATCAGGCGAGATAGCCAGTCGATTCTTTGACGATCCTTCAAGGAAGATGGACGTTATTGCCGTAACCGGTACCAACGGCAAGAGCTCCTGCAGTCACTTCATTGCCACGTCGCTGACAGTCCTTGGCACAAAGTGTGGGGTCATCGGGACCCTGGGGTATGGCGTGCCCCCCGATCTAACGCCATTCGGTCTGACCACGCCGGATGCCATTCGGATGCAGCAGTTTCTGTCTGAGATCAACCTGCAGCAAGCCGAGGCAGTTGCGATTGAAGCATCTTCACACGGATTAGTTCAGGGGCGGCTGAACGGTACTGACGTAAAGATTGCCGTTCTGACAAACTTGACCAGAGACCATCTGGATTACCACGGTGATCTGTTGCAGTACAAATCAAGCAAGCGAATCCTGTTTGAGATGCCGAGTGTTGAGTCGGCAGTTTTGAATATCGACGATCCTTTTGGGCTTGAGCTTCAGAAATCCCTGCCCGAAAAGATCAATAGAATATGCTATAGCCTTGAGGACAAGGGTGCAGACGTTTTCTGTGAAGACATGAGCTTTCATGAGAAGGGAATGTCTTCGCACGTTACGACTCCCTGGGGGAGTGGTTGGCTAGAGTCGTCGCTGTACGGCAGGTTCAACTTAAGCAATCTGTTGGCTGTACTGTGTGTGCTGGGCACCGAGGGCAACACGCTGGAATACATTCTGTCAACCATGTCGGACATAAAGAACATAAGGGGCAGGATGGACCGAATCGACCATCCCGACCGTGCCACAGTAGTCATAGATTTTGCCCACACACCTGATGCATTGGAGCAAGCTCTGCTGGCGCTTCGTGAACATTGCACTGGTGAATTGTGGTGCGTATTTGGCTGCGGTGGAGACAGAGACAGGGGAAAACGGCCGGAGATGGGTGGAATAGCAGCCAGGTTGTCAGATCACATCGTCTTGACCGATGACAATCCCCGCCGGGAAGACTCTGAAGGGATCATGGACGAGATCATGGAGGGTGTCGCTGAACCAGACAAAGTACATGTGGATTCGGATCGATCCAGAGCGATTGAGTACGCAATCCATGCAGCCGATGTCAACGATGTGGTTCTCATTGCCGGCAAGGGACATGAGGATTATCAGGAGGTAGCCGGCGTCAAGAGACCTTTCAGTGATTATGAACAGGTAGAGATAGCGTTAGGATCTCAAAGAGCATAGTGGTTTTGTTAGTGAGATGGTAAGCGGGAGTAAGAAGGTGATTGTTGGTCTGGGGAAAACCGGTTATTCCTGTGCACGTTACTTTTCGTCACAGGCAGTCCCGTTCGAAGTTTTGGATCAGGATAGATCCCCGCTATTGCTGGCACAATTCAAACAGGAGTTCCCTGCGGTGACCGTGAGCACCGGCAAACTGAATCAGAAGATGTTGCTCAGCGCAGATGAAATCGTCGTCAGTCCAGGAGTGCCCCTCAGTACGCCTGAGATCCAGAACGCAGTGGCGGCCGGCATTAAGGTAAGCGGCGACATCGAAATATTCAGCAGAGTCGTGGCGAAGCCCGTGATTGCCATCACCGGTTCGAACGGTAAGAGTACCGTGACCACCATGGTAGGGCAGATGGCACTGGACAGTGGCAGAGACACAGGTGTTGGCGGTAACCTGGGACTTCCCGCACTGGACCTCTTGTCATCCGATCATGACTTGTATGTGCTGGAAATATCTAGTTTTCAACTGGAGACAGTTGAGGCACTGCATGCGCAGATTGCTGTGGTTCTCAACCTGAGCCCCGATCACCTCGACAGGTACGCGAGTCAGGATCATTACTATGGGACCAAGGGCAGGATTTTCGAGGGATGTGAGAGGGCAGTCATAAACCGAGACCAGGTATTCGAGTTTGGTCTCCCGGATACATCCACATGGAGTTTCGGCACAAGTGCTCCCACCTCTGAATACGAACTGGGCTTGACAGGCCGGAGTGGCCAAACCTATCTGACGTGGGGAACAAAACCCCTGCTGCGTGCTGAAGACCTGAAGATCAAGGGAATGCACAATTACCTGAATGCTCTGGCAAGTCTGGCGATCGGATTGGCAGCGGACTTTCCCCTCGAGGGCATGCTGGAGACGCTGACCGGGTTCGCCGGTCTGGCGCATCGGTGTGAATGGGTTGCCTGCATCGATGGAGTTGACTTCTTCGATGATTCAAAAGCGACCAATGTGGGTGCAACCGTAGCGGCGATTAAAGGTCTGGGAGAGACCAGTGCAGGAAAAATCATTCTGATAGCGGGAGGTGTGGCGAAGGGTGCGGACTTTGCACCGTTGAGGGATCCGGTTAAGGCTCATGTACGAAGCGCCATACTGATGGGTCAGGATGCCGACGCCATTGACGCCGTATTACAAGGCGTGGTGCCGGTAGATAGAGTAGCGGACCTGACCGAGGCTGTGGAGCTTTCTGTCCAGCAATCTAACAAGGGCGATATGGTCCTACTGTCACCTGCTTGTTCGAGCCTGGACATGTTCGACAATTTCGAACAGCGTGGGAATTTGTACAAGAAGCTGATAGCTGAATACGGATAGGGGCACAGCAATTGAAGACTCAGGTGAGGGACATGGCAATCAGACGGCGAGATGGAATTCGCTGTCCTGTTGATCTGTTCCTGTTGATCATCGTCGTGATTCTGACAACGATCGGCGTAGTGATGGTGGCGTCGGCCTCAAGTGATATCTCCAACAGAATGTATGGAAGCCCCTTTTATCTGCTGGCAAAACACATGGTCTTTGTTGCTGTTGGCTTAGGGATTGCCTGCTCCACCTTGCTGGTTCCGATTCGCTTCTGGCAGGAAATGGACTGGCTATTGCTGACTGTGACCTTTGCGCTGTTACTTGTAGTTCTTATTCCGGGCATAGGCAGGGAAGTGAATGGCAGCATTCGATGGATATCCCTGGGCTCGTTTTCAATCCAGAGTTCCGAATTCGTTAAGCTGTTTATCATCATATATGTGTCGGCTTATTTGGTGCGCACCAAGGAGCAGTTGCTGAACCAGTGGCTTGGCGTTGCCAAACCTATTGTTCTTCTCGCGGCTGTGGTGGTCCTGTTGTTAATGGAACCTGACTTTGGCGCAGTGGTTGTTATCACCGTGTCTGTATTGGGGTTGATCTTTTTGGCGGGCGTGCCTCTGCACCAGTTTCTGCCGGTGATCACCTTGAGTTCACTCACGGTGAGTTGCATCGCGATCTGGCAGCCTTATCGGCTGCAGAGATTGATCACGTTTGCCGATCCCTGGGAACATCAATACACCAGTGGATACCAGCTGACTCAGGCCCTGATTGCATTCGGGCGGGGAGAGTGGTTTGGATTGGGTCTGGGAAACAGTATTCAGAAACTGTTCTTCCTGCCGGAAGCGCATACTGATTTTCTGTTTTCAATTCTCGCTGAGGAATTGGGTGCTGTTGGCGCCATTGTTGTGATTGCCCTGTTCGTGTGTTTGATTTGCCGTGCCTTGTGGATAGGCAAGAGAGCGCATGAAAACGGGGAGGAATTCACCGGCTTGTTAGCTTATGGGATAGCGCTTCTGTTGAGCAGTCAGATCATCATAAATATCGGTGTCAATCTCGGTTTGCTTCCCACCAAAGGATTGACGCTGCCTTTTATCAGCTACGGCGGCAACAGTCTGGTTGTCTGCAGCATATTAATCGCGATTCTGCTTCGAATTGATTATGAAAACAGAAACGAAGCGTTGCACAAAGGTTCAATTCACTGATGGGACGTAAACAGCATAATAGCGGTGTGGTTGAAATACCCGAGATGCGCAGAATAAGCCGAATCCACTTTGTAGGAATTGGCGGAGCGGGCATGTGCGGGATTGCTGAAGTGTTGCTCAATCAGGGATACAAAGTCTCAGGTTCCGATCTTGCAGAGAATCCAACCACGAAACGGTTGGTGGATTTAGGAGCTGTCGTTCACCTTGGTCATCATGCTGACAATATTACTGACTCTGATGTAGTGGTCGTGTCCAGTGCGATACAAAAGGATAATGCGGAAGTAGCAGCAGCCCGGCAACAGCGCATCCCCGTCGTTAGACGCGCGGAAATGCTATCGGAACTGATGCGCTATCGCCATGGCATAGCAGTGGCAGGCACTCACGGCAAGACTACCACGACCAGCCTTATCGCATCGGTACTCGCTCAGGGGGGACTGGATCCAACCTTCATCATTGGCGGACTGCTAAACAGTGCTGAAACAAACGGTAAGCTGGGTGCCAGCCGCTATATGGTCGCAGAAGCGGATGAAAGCGATGCTTCGTTTTTGCATCTGCAGCCGATGGTCGCCATCCTCACAAATATCGACACCGATCATCTGTCTAATTATGAAGGAAGCTTCACTAAGCTGAAGCAGGCATTCGTTGAATTTGTACACAATCTGCCATTCTATGGAATCGTAATCGCCTGTATTGACGATCCGGTTATCAGAGAGATTCTACCCGAGCTGCAGAGGGCGATTATCACCTACGGATTTGACGAGTCTGCGGACATCAGGGCTCACCATGTGGAGCAGGTGCGTACGACCACAAGTTTTGAGGTGCGTCGCAGCAATCAATCAGACCTTACCATCACACTCAACATGCCTGGAAGGCACAATGTGCTAAACGCATTGGCTGCCGTCGCAGTCGCGTCAGATGAAGGACTGAACGATGAGGCGATAACGAAAGGGCTGGAGAGTTTTCAAGGAGTTGGCAGAAGATTCGAATTGCATGGATGTTTTAGTTGCGACAGTGGCCAATTTATCTTAGTGGACGACTACGGTCACCATCCAAGCGAAGTCATGGCGACCATCGATGCAGTGCGAGAGGGTTGGCCCGACAACCGATTAGTGATGGTCTATCAACCGCACCGGTTTACACGGACACATGACCTGTACGAAGACTTTGTGGATGTATTGTCGAAAGTGGACCTGTTGGTTCTGCTGGATGTCTATGCGGCCGGTGAGGCGAAAATAGCCGGCGCTGACAGCAGACACCTGTGCAGGAGTATCCGACAGCGGGGGCTAGTGGATCCAATTCATGTCAGCACAATCGAATCAGTTCCTAGTGTGTTGGCAGATATCGTCAAGCAGGGAGATATCGTGCTTACTCAGGGAGCTGGCGACACCGGCAAACTGGCAATGAATCTAGGCCAGCTCTGGGTTAACCGGAAAGTGTGAGGTAACAGAGAATGAAGAGAATCGCACCAAGAATATCGCTGCTGTTATTTTCGGGAATCCTCTGCCTCGCTATTGGCAGCGTCGGCGCTTCTCTGTTTGACAGCATGTTAAGTGCTCCCGTCGTGTATGTGGACGTCGAAGGGGATTTGGATGACCGGGAGCTGGCAGTGGTAAGGAGAGAACTGTCTGCCGAGGATCTGAGCAGTGCCTCCATTAGAGACCTGAAGCCGGTTCTGGAAGAGATGGGTTGGATACATCACGTCAACGTTAAGAAGGTTTGGCCGGATGTGCTGAAGGTGCGGGTTGTTAAACAGAAGGCTGTAGCCAAGTGGCGTGCCGACAACTTTCTGAATGGTGAAGGAGAGGTATTCAACACTCAACTGTACGTTGGAACAAAGCTACCTGATCTGAACGGACCACCGGGTGCTGAGAGAGTTGTCATGTCGCAGTACCAGCAACTAAACAAAGCGTTGCAGAAGACTGGCCTCGCGATACAGAGGTTAACTCTGGAAGACAGAGGAGAGTGGGTGTTGCAGCTAAAGAATCAGATTGTTGTGAAGCTTGGCAAAGAAGACATATTTGAAAGGATGCAACGATTCATCAAAGTTTATGAAGCCGTAGGTTTGGATGACAAGGTTGGGGCAATCGCGGAAATAGACACGCGCTACCCAAACGGTGTGGCGGTAAGTTGGAAAGATGATACCTGCACAGACGGTTGTTATGAATTTGCAGGCAACGACAATCTTAAGAGAAAACAGACATTATGAACGGTATATCCGGAAATCAGATGATTGTTGGACTAGACATTGGGACTTCCAAAGTGGTTTGCATCGTGGGAGAGGTCTCCCCGGAAGGGCAGATCGAAATCGTTGGATTGGGAAGTCATCAGTCCAGAGGACTTAAGAAAGGTGTGGTGGTAAACATCGACTCAACAGTACAGTCCATTCAGCACGCCGTCGAGGAGGCAGAGTTGATGGCGGGCTGCCAGATACATTCAGTTTATGCAGGAATTGCGGGCAACCACATTCGCAGTCTCAACTCACATGGCATTGTTGCTATCCGAGACAGAGAGGTGTTCCTGCCGGATATCGACAGAGTGATTGATGCCGCCCAGGCTGTGGCCATTCCCGCTGACCAGAAGGTGTTGCATATCCTACCTCAGGAATACGTCATCGATATGCAGGAGGGAGTGAAAGAGCCTCTTGGAATGTCGGGAGTTAGGCTCGAGGCCAAAGTTCACCTGGTGACATGTGCGGTTAACGCAGCCCAGAACGTCGAGAAGTGTATACGCCGCTGTGGTCTTGAAGTGGATGATGTGATACTCGAACAACTTGCCTCCAGCTTCGCAGTGTTGACCGAAGATGAAAAGGAGTTGGGTGTGTGTCTGGCCGACGTTGGTGGCGGGACAACGGATATCGCAGTATTTACAGATGGCGCGATCCGCCATACAGCAGTAATCCCCATCGCCGGTAGTCAAGTTACCAACGACATAGCCATGGCGTTCAGAACACCCACTCCCCACGCAGAGGAGATTAAGATCAAGTATGGGTGTGCTCTGGCAAAACTGACCGGTGAAAGTGAAACGGTCAAAGTGCCGAGTGTCGGCGACCGGGCAGATAGGGATCTGTCCCGGCAGGCACTTGCTGAGGTCATAGAACCAAGGTATGAAGAGCTGTTTGTGCTGATACAGGCAGAGCTCCGAAGAAGCGGGTTCGAAGAATTGGTCGCTGCCGGAATCGTATTGACGGGTGGTACGTCGAGGATGGAAGGCGTAGTGGAACTGGCCGAAGAGATCTTCCACATGCCGGTCAGCATCGGTAAACCAAAAGGTGTCACCGGTTTGACGGACATCGTAAAGAATCCCATCTATTCAACTGCAGTGGGTTTGCTGCTTTGGGGTGGCAGGCAGCGGTTGGCTGGGGGTGATGGAAAAGTGGGCAAAGAAGGAGTTTCCGGTGTAGTTGACAGTATCGGAGCGTGGTTGAAAAGGGTAACTAGCAATTAGCAACTAGCAACTAGCGGCGAGCGACTAGCAGCTGGTGGCTGAAAATAAGGAGAGTCAGAATGTTTGAATTGATTGATAACGCAACTCCGGATCCAATTATCAAGGTGATTGGCGTTGGTGGCGGCGGCGGTAATGCGGTGGAACACATGGTGATGCGCGAAATCGCTGGTGTGGATTTCATCTGTGCCAATACCGACGCCCAGGCTTTGAAGATTCTGTCTGCAAAAACTCTGTTGCAGTTGGGTTCCTCGGTTACCAAGGGGTTGGGGGCAGGTTCCAATCCGGAATTGGGCAAACAGGCAGCGATCGAAGATCGTGATCGGATTGCAGAGGTGTTGCAGGGAGCAGACATGGTCTTTATCACTGCGGGCATGGGTGGTGGAACCGGCACCGGCGGCGCACCGATCGTAGCTGAGGTGGCGAGAGAGCTGAATATACTCACTGTCGCTGTGGTCACCAAGCCCTTTCCCTTTGAAGGAAAGAAAAGGCTTAAGAACGCACAGGAGGGCATTAAGGAACTTGCCCAGAATGTCGACTCTCTGATAACGATTCCCAACGAGAAACTACTATCGATAATGGGAGAGGACACACCCTTGTTGGAGGCCTTCGGAGCGGTAGACGATGTCTTGCTGGGTGCAGTGCAAGGCATTGCTGATCTCATCGTGCGACCGGGAAAGATAAATGTGGATTTTGCCGATGTCAGAACCGTGATGTTGGAAATGGGTATGGCGATGATGGGCTCCGGCACTGCTGAAGGAGAATCACGGGCACGCGACGCTGCAGAGACTGCGATCAGAAGCCGATTACTGGATGAAGTCGATATCCACGGTGCAAGAGGCATTCTGGTGAACATTGCGGCAGGTGTTGATATATCGTTAGGAGAATTCACTGAAGTTGGTGCGACCATCGAAGAGTATGCTTCCGATAATGCAACCGTAGTGATCGGGACGGTAATCGATCCGGAAATGACCGATGAGATTAGAGTCACCGTGGTCGCCACGGGCCTTGGTATTGCTGATATGGATAACGGCAGGAAGAGCGTAGACAAGACGCAGAAGATACTTGCCGGGGACGGTACCGTGGACTACACGGAATTCGATAAACCCACCCTGATGAGAAACAGGAAAATGGGCGAAGGTAAGGATGAGGCACAGGCACAGGTGGGCAAGAGCGACATGGAATATCTGGATATCCCCGCCTTTTTGCGCAGACAGGCCGACTAGAATAGCGTGTGGCCGGTCTGCGCTCAGGCGACGCCAAGCCACAATTCGATTGCGTTTGGCCGGAAGCCACAATTAGATTGCGTTTGGCGGATCTGTGCTCGGTGGCCAAGCTACAATTAGATTGTGTTTGGCCGGTCTGCTCTCAAGCGGTCACCAAGCCGCAATTCGATGCAACTATTTCAAGAACTAACAGTCAGACTTAACGAGCGATGTGGGCGCAAAACTGCCGAAGTAAGATGTGACGGGGCAAATGGTCTGCCAGAGGCAAATTTGGTACCATACCTGCCTTAGTCAAAGCATGGAATGAAGCAAAGATAATCAAAAAATGATCAAACAGAGAACGCTGAAGAACGTAATCAGGGCTACAGGGGTGGGCTTACACACGGGGGAAAAAGTCTACCTGACTTTAAGACCCGCGCCAGTCGATTCCGGCATCATCTTCTCCAGAGTGGATATCAATCCGAATGTGGAAATACCCGCAAGGACAGAGTTTGTCGGTGATACCACCCTCAACACCACAATCACGAGGGACAGTTACCGTATCGCCACCATCGAACACCTGATGTCGGCGTTTGCTGGGATGGGCATTGATAACGCCCACGTGGAGGTGAGTGCCCCTGAATTGCCCATTATGGATGGCAGTGCTGCCACCTTCGTATTTCTCATTCAGTCCGCTGGTATCGACGAACAGGATGCTGCCAAGAAGTTCATGAGAATCACCAAGGAGATATCTGTCTCGGCAATCAATCTTGACGACTACGCCAAGATAGAGCCATTCGATGGTTTCAAAGTGAACCATACCATCGTCTATGACAATCCCGTCATTAAAGAGCAGCATGCCAGCGTAAATTTCTCCACCACCTCGTTTGTCAAGGAAGTCAGCAGGGCACGAACATTCGGACTAATGCATGAATTTGAGCATCTTCGAGAGATGAATCTGATTCAGGGCGGCAGTTTGGACAATGCCGTAGTCGTAGATGACTATCGAATCCTGAATGATGACGGTTTAAGGCATGAAGATGAATTTGTACGTCATAAGATCCTCGATGCCATCGGCGATCTCTATGTACTTGGCTATTGTGTGATCGGCGAATTTACGGGGTACAAATCCGGCCACAAAGCCCATCATGCCCTCCGGGAAACGTTGTTGGCTAGGCAGGATGCCTGGGAAATCGTCACCTTTGACGATTCGGAAGCGGTACCAATTACCTTCACCCGCCCAGTTTATGCAAATTGATGGATCATCGGTTTTGCTCTAAACAGTAGCCGCCGCTGGTCCGGTGGCGCTATTATCAGCTGGTGAACTGCCTAATCATCTGCCATATTACCGTTGACGCCGTTCCGGGAGAGCTTAATTAGGGCTTTTCGTAACGGTTCATCTTCGATATATTTAGCCACGGTGACCATCTGTTTGGCGTTGTTTGCGGATATTGGAGATGCTGGGCGCCGTGTTTCAAGGGGTGTATACCAGGGTTTGACTGTTAAACGGATGTGGTTGAGCTGATGGAAAGGCGAATGGGACTTCAGTTTTTCGATCAACTCGCCCTCCTGGTAACGAAGTCTGGTGACCCAGTGAGCGCTGTCGGTGAGAAGATGAAGTGTGTCATCACGGTATGCGGCAACCCGAACGTGGGGCTGAGTAGCTGGGGGAAGGTACCGATAGACCAGTTGCTGCAGCCTGTGAAGCGTCCGGGTCTGTTTGAAGAGTGCATGTACCGCGCTGCCGGGATCGGCAAACAGGCTGGAAGGGCGCTTTAATGGACTTTGGTCGCTAGACATGGAAATTTGGTACTATACGGAAGTCACAAGAAGTAGATAGTAAATCTGATTGCTATGAAATTCATCATCGTCAACCAAAAAAGCGGCAAATCCCGCTACATGTCCGCCAATCGACTGATTTTGGGAGTCGCCATTGCCAGTTTGCTGGGCTTGCCCGCAGCAATCGGCTATATGTCATATCGTGCGGGACTGAAAGAGGCGGGCGCTACCTCAGATATCGTCAGCAAGTGGAAAGAGGCCCTGCAACATCAGGTTGAAGCGATCGAAGTCGCCAGGAGAGAGGCGAGAGAGAATCTAGAGGCCTCGGCGCTGAGACTGGCCCAGCTTCAGGCCAGAATCGTTCGACTGGATGCGCTTGGCGAGCGACTGTCAAATATAGCGAATCTGGATGAGGGTGAATTCGACTTCTCTCAAGCGCCCGCATTAGGTGGTCCTGAATCGGTGGAGATGGGTGCTGCCTACAGCGCCCCCGAATTCCTCAAAGTGATGGACAAGCTGGCGGAGGATATCGAGAGTCGAGGCGATCAGCTCTCCATTCTGGAGACCTTGCTGGTGGACCGTAAGATCCAGAGCGACGTATTCCTGGCAGGGCGACCCGTAGAGAAAGGGTGGATGTCCTCCCGGTTTGGCAGAAGAACGGACCCGATCAACGGTCGATTGGCTTGGCACAACGGGGTTGATTTCGCCGGCAAAGATGGGTCGGACGTCATCACTGTGGCTGCTGGCGTGGTGGTATACGCTGGTCCCCGCAGTGGCTTCGGCAAAATGGTAGAGATCAATCACGGCAGCGGATTTACCAGCCGATACGGCCATCACAAGGAGCTGTTCGTCAAGGTTGGCGACATCGTCAAGAAAGGCCAGATTGTCGGCAAAATGGGAAGCAGCGGTCGGTCCACCGGTCCCCATGTTCATTTCGAAGTATTCAAAAACGGGCGCGTCGTAGATCCCTACTCCTACATTCAGCGTACCAGCAGATAGTTAAATCTAGCCACCGTCTATCTTTTCTCCAGACATGCCAGTCATGGTAACGTCTGTTCACGTTTCATGTGAATTTTGATTGAAGAGCCAGTCCTCATGGTGATGAAATTCCTAAGCAAGCTGTTCGGCAGCAAGAACGATCGCGAACTCAAACGGATGAGCAAGATTGTTGATCAGATCAACTCTCTTGAAGAATCCGTTGAGCAGCTAACCGAGGAAGAGATTCGGCTACGCAAGGATATTTTCAGACAAAGATTGATGGATGGTGAATCCCTGGACCAGCTATTGCCGGAAGCCTTTGCGATTACAAGAGAAGTGGGTAAGAGAACACTGGGCCAGAGGATCTTCGACGTACAGATGATCGGCGGCATCACCCTCCATGAAGGGCGTATCGCGGAAATGCGCACGGGTGAAGGGAAAACACTGGTGGCAACTCTGCCGTTGTACTTGAACGCTCTAGAGGGATACGGGGTGCAGTTGATAACCGTCAACGACTACCTCGCTAAGTGGGGCGCGCAGTGGATGCGACCGATCTACGAGGCTCTCGGCATGTCCGTAGGCGTGGTCTATGCCGGGCAGTCGCCCGAAGAGAAAAGGCAGGCTTATCAGTGTGATATTACCTATGGCACCAACAATGAGTTTGGCTTTGACTACCTGCGGGACAACATGGCGTTTGCCCTGGCTGACAAGGTGCAAAGGCCGCTGCATTACGCCATCGTGGACGAGGTGGACTCCATCCTCATCGATGAAGCGAGAACTCCACTCATCATCTCCGGTGGGGTTGAAGATAGTTCAGAACTGTATCGGCTCATCAACCGATTCATCCCTTCGCTGAATCAACAGATCAAAACCCCTGAAGATATACTTAACGAGATAGAACCGCCCGGGGACTATTGCGTCGATGAAAAACAGCGCGATATCGAATTGACGGAAGATGGTCATAAAAAGATTGAGACCCTGTTGACAAAGAATGGACTGCTGGCAAAGGGGGAGAGCCTTTACGGTGCTTCCAATCTCGGCCTGCTGCACCATGTGCATGCGGCCCTGAAAGCCCACCTGCTGTTTCAGAACGATGTCGATTACATCGTGCAGGACGATGAGATCGTCATCGTTGACGAACACACAGGTAGAACCATGCCGGGCAGACGCTGGTCCGGTGGAATTCACCAGGCGATAGAGGCTAAAGAAGGGGTAAATATCACCGAGGAGAGTCAAACACTGGCCTCTACGACGTTCCAGAATTATTTTCGCCTGTACAAAAAACTGTCCGGCATGACGGGCACCGCCGATACCGAAGCATTTGAATTCATGCAGATATACGGCTTGGATGTGGTAGTCATCCCCACCAATCTGCCGATGGTCAGAGAAGATTCAAACGATCTGATCTATCTCTCCCACGAGGAGAAATTTGAAGCGATCGTAGAGGAGATCAGAGATTGTCGGGCACGCGATGTTCCGGTACTGGTGGGAACCGCATCCATCGAAACGTCGGAACTGCTTTCCGGCATGCTCAAGAAGAAGAAGCTCCATCACAATATCCTGAATGCCAAATTCCACGAAAAGGAAGCTGAGATTATTGCCCAGGCGGGTCGTCCCGGTTCGGTCACCATCGCCACGAACATGGCCGGCAGGGGAACGGACATCATTCTGGGGGGTAACTGGGAGGCGGAGATAGACGATCTCAAGGATCCATCGGAGGAGAAAATAGAGTCCATTAAGCAGCAGTGGCAAAGCCGCCACGATATGATTATCAAAGCCGGCGGCTTACACGTCGTCGGGACCGAGCGACATGAGAGTCGTCGCATCGACAACCAGCTGAGAGGTAGAGCCGGGCGCATGGGCGATCCGGGTCGGTCACGATTCTTCCTATCCCTGGAAGACAACCTGATGCGCATATTTGCATCCGACAGGGTGAAGAGCTGGATGCAGAATCTGGGTATGGAGCGGGGCGAAGCGATTGAGCACAAGATGGTTACCAACGCCATCGAGAAGGCGCAGAGAAAGGTTGAGGGTCGCAACTTCGATATCAGAAAGCAGTTATTGGAATACGATGATGTAGCCAACGATCAACGCCAGATGATCTATCGGCAACGCAACGAACTCATGGAGTCGCAGGATGTGTCCGATATCGTGCAATCCATCCGAGCAGAAGTGGTTAATCAGGTCATCGAAAACTCCATTCCACCCCAGAGTCTGGAAGAGCAGTGGGATATAGCCGGTCTGGAGCAAAGTTGCCAAACCGAGTTCAACTGCCGCATTCCCGTGCAGCGCTGGCTTGATGAGGATGATGAACTGCACGAGGAGTCACTCAAGGAGAAGATCCTGGCTGTCACCGAGGCAGAATATGCTGAAAAAGAGCGACTGATTGGCGCCGATATCCGGATATTTGAGAAGCAGATCATGTTGCAGATTCTGGACAATCTGTGGAAGGAACATCTGGCCGCCATGGATTATCTGAGACAGGGCATCCACCTGCGTGCCTACGCCCAGAAGCAGCCAAAGCAGGAGTATAAGCGGGAAGCTTTTGAGTTGTTTGAAGAGCTTCTCAACAACATGAAATTCGAAGTCATCACTTTTCTGTCCAAGGTTCAATTCAGCCAGACCGAAGATGTCGAGGAGATTGAGAGGCGAAGGCGTAGTGCGGAAGCAAAAAAGAGGATTCAGTTCCAGAAGGAGTCATCCGCAAATCTACAGGGAGAGGCGCAGCCGGAAGCACAAGCCCAGGTTCCTTTCGTTCGCAGAGAGCGGAAGGTAGGGCGCAATGAACCCTGCCCATGTGGGTCGGGAAAAAAGTACAAAGTCTGTCACGGCAGTTTGGCCTAGGTGCAGGGCAGTACGGGGTAGGTGATTGCAGATGGCCGTAGGGCAGGAAATATATGCTGACGTCCACGCGGTACCAGGTGTCAAGCTGGCTGCGGTGGCGGCAGGCATCAAGACGGACGACACGCCCGATCTCGTGCTTATGGAGCTTGCCCCCGCGTCCACAACTGCCGGCGTGTTTACCCGCAACGCGTTCTGTGCAGCGCCGGTAACGGTCAGCAAAAGGCACCTGCATGCGGAAAAACCCACGTTCTTTCTGATCAACAGCGGCAACGCCAATGCCGGACTGGGAGTGGCAGGAGTCACCGACGCACTGACGTCTTGTCAGCAATTAGCTGCCGGGGCAGGCGTGAGAACAGAGCAGGTATTACCCTTTTCAACCGGTGTAATCGGTGAAAAACTACCCATAGATAGGGTTACTGGTTCCATTCCCGATCTTCTGGCCGACCTCAATGAGGACAACTGGCTGGCCGCTGCCAGAGCTATTATGACCACCGATACCCGGCCCAAGATCTGTTCCAGGAAAATATCCATAGAGGGCAGGGAGGTGTCTATATCCGGAATGGCCAAAGGATCCGGCATGATCAGACCGGATATGGCAACGCTGCTGGTGTTCCTGGCGACCGATGCCAGCATCGAATTCGATCTTCTTGAGGACATCCTCCATCATTCCGTCGATCGCTCCTTTAATCGGGTGACCATCGACAGTGACACGTCAACTAACGATTCCTGTATGCTGTCGGCCACACACCTGTCCGAGGTACAGATAGCAAAGGGAAGCGAAAGCCTGCGTCAATTTTCTGCTGCGATGGATGAAGTCTGCGTAGAGTTGGCGAAGGGGATCGTTAAGGATGGCGAAGGTGCCAGCAAGTTTATCGAGGTGAAGGTAGAAAACGGTAACGATACTAACGAGTGCCTTACGATTGCGTATTCTGTAGCAGAATCTCCCCTGGTAAAGACAGCCATGTATGCCAGCGACGCAAACTGGGGAAGGATTCTGATGGCGGTTGGCAAGGCCGGTGTGCAAGATCTTGACGTTGCTAAGGTGTCAATATATCTGGAAGACGTATGTATCGTCAGGTGTGGCGAGAGAGATGAGCGGTACCGAGAGGAGATGGGTGCGGCGGTGATGGCCAACGAGGAGATTATTGTTCGCATCGACCTGGGTAGGGGCGAAACTACCGAATCAGTCTGGACCAGCGATCTCTCTCACGAGTACGTTCGTATCAATGCAGAATATCGGACTTAGAATTGACGGCTAGTCTGTAGGTCTTAATACGCAGCACGAAGAGGGGGTACACTTCCTCGACACGCGACAAGTACATCCGTGTAGGCTCGCGGTGGCATCCCTGCCACCCCGAGCGCGGACCGGGACGGTCCCGAAAGTGTACCCCCTCTCCGCACTGCTCGCTTTGGGCTTGTCTTCGAGGCTAATGCAGGAAGCTACTCTGTTACTCCTACCGCAGTCATGTCAGAAGTGAGAAGGTTGCCTGCTTGTCAAGAAATCGGGAAACGAAGGGGTGTGGATCTGGGGTGTTCACGGAACGGCTTCCCTCCGCGTAGCGGAGCCAGGATGGCGAAGTAGCGGTGGAGCTTCGGAGTGCGCCAGGGATGGCGCACGCAGAAAAAGTGTAGTGAACACCCCAGATTCATGCCCCAATCTCTACACTACGAAGTGCCATCCCTCAGCCTTGTTCTGGCCACACTCGGCCCAGAAGAAAAAACTAACTAGAGTCTGCTCATAAGTAACTTCTCAATAAGTCAGTGCA
>PVBE011107030.1_pt1 | contig 69879 bp, 63 predicted proteins | sample 1631181 | NCBI WGS metagenome assembly PVBE01 (sample SAMN08397723, study PRJNA350692) | Marine metagenome, whole genome shotgun sequencing project. | isolation source: water | place: Pacific Ocean | collected 2012-04
CATTACCAGATTCCGACACGTGCGCGATTACGTCTTGTCGGCCGTCATCCTGCTGTTTGGGCTGCACAGAAGACAGGATAAACGCAACTGGGAATGCTGGAAGGGCCTGACGGAAGAAGATTTCTTCGACCGCGAAATCAAGGAGCCCGAGCACGTTCGCCTCACGTATGAATTGCGGCAGGAGACTGTGTTCGTCTAAACAGCTTGGAACGACCGGCTGGGTTCGCGAATTCGCGTGACTGTCATGCAGCAAATTGCAGCACCCGTATACTCATCCGACGTTTTCCGCATTCTGATGTTATGTCTGACCACGCCATCGCGGTCATCCCCGGCGACGGGATAGGAATCGAGGTCATCCGCGAAGGCCAGTTGACCCTTGAAACCCTTGCCGAGGTGACCGGAGATCTCGTTTGGGAATTCGAAACGTTCCCCTGGGGTTGTGAGTACTACCTAGACAAGAACGAAATGATGCCGGCCGATGCCTTGAAAACTCTCGAAAGCTTCGATGCAATCTACTTCGGGGCCTGTGGCTTTCCCTCAGTCCCTGACCCCATCTCGCAACGCGAGATGATCCTGCTCATCCGCCAGAGTTTTCAACAGTACGCGAACATTCGACCGGTGCGGATATGGCCTGGTGTTCCCAGCCCGTTAAGCACTGACCGTCTCGACGATATTGACTTTATCTGCGTCCGAGAAAATTCCGAAGGTGAATATGCCGGGGCGGGCGGGCGCGTACACCGCGACACGGAGCACGAGGTCGCCCTGCAAACCACGGTTTTTACCCGGGTGGGCGTGGAGCGCGTCATCCGCCATGCCTTTGAATTAGCCTCTCGTCTCGGTCGGAACCACGTCACGAACGTCACCAAGTCCAATGCGTTGCAGTACGCACCGGTGTTCTGGGATGAAGTCTTTATCGAAATTGCCTCGGAATACCCTGCGGTGACGACCGACCGAAGCCTTGTGGATGCGTGTGCGGCCCGAATGGTCAGTCACCCGCAAACCCTGGACGTACTCGTAGCCTCCAACCTGTTCGGTGACATTCTGTCCGATGTTGGCGGCGCCCTGATGGGCAGCCTGGGTGTTCCACCGAGCGCCAACCTGAACCCGTCCGGGTCGTACCCCCCCATGTTTGAACCCGTACACGGATCCGCGCCCGATATCGCCGGCAAGGAAATTGCCAACCCCATGGCAGCGCTATGGTCGGCGGCCATGATGGTGGAAGAACTGGGGCATCCGGAAGCGTCGAGCCTCCTGCTGGACGCCATAGCTGACGTCACCGCGTCCGGGTTACTGACGGTTGATCTCGGTGGCACCGCCTCCACAAGCGAGTTCGGAACTGCCGTCCGCACGGCCCTGAAAGCCCGCGCCTCGTAAAGAACACCCTTGTCGGCGGGGTCACACCTGCCTACGATGGGCGTAAGACCCGGCTGGTTTCAGGCCACTATTTAGGCCACTGTGAAACGAAATGTTCGGCATCGGCGTTCCCGAATTCTTTACTGTTCTCATACTGGCGCTCATCGTCCTCGGACCAGAGCGGCTACCTGTTGCTATGCGAACCATCGGCCGATGGGTCCGCCGTCTGCGCGAGACCACCCGGGAGTTCCGACAGGAATTCGCCGAGGAATTCTCCATTCTTTACGAAGAAATGGATGTCATGCGCCATGAGGCCGAAAACACCCGGCAGGAACTGCTCGATATTCGAGCCGAGTTGGTCGCCACCGTCCAGGGCGCCGCGGACGACGTCAATGAGGCCGGGCGAGGCGTCATGGAAGACCTTCGAGGTACCCTCGACACCGCAGATGGAGCAGTCCCCTCGGTATCTGATGGTGCCCCAACCACGAATGGCACCTCGGCCCAGCCGGAAGAACCGTTAACGGCCTCCGACGCGATGGCCCTCGCGATTCAGGAGACATTTTCCACCAACGGACACGTCGCCCCGGCCACCAGCCCACCGGCCGAGACACCCGAGGCGTCGGAGTCGGCTGGCGTCTCGGGTCCACAACCCCTCACCGCCTATGCACCCGATATTGATGGGCCCGTCGAACCTGGTACGCCCGTCAGTGAACCATCGAGCAACGCTCCGGACGTCGATCCCGTGCCAGCCACGCCGGGCAGCCAGGCCCCCGAAGTGTTCGGGCCGCCTTCCCCCAGCCTCCAGAACCAATTGGGCGGATTTGTCCGACTCATGGCCATGCAGGCCCTGGATACAAACCCCGACTTCGCCGAGCAGGCCGAGGCCGCATTACGGGCCCAGGCGGCCTCTGATGCCGAAAGCCTTACGGAGCTTGCCGATGCAGCCCCCCTCGATATCGCCAAGGCCTGGGCCGAACGACGCCGACATCTCGTGCCCCATGACTCGGTCACGATTGACCAGAAGGCGGAAGAATCCGCGGTGATCGAACTCGGGGCCTGCCCTTATGGCCTTACCGCCGGCAACGATCACCCGATCTGCAATGTCAGCAACACCTACGACCACGAATTCTTTAAACGTTTCAACATGAAGGCTACGTACACGTTTCGGATGAGTGAAGGGGCGTCCCAGTGCCAGATGGTCGTCCTCACCCACGCCCGAATGCGGAAGTACGGCGTCCGCTTTGAGGACGGTGACCTGCCCGATCCTGTCGAGGGTGAACCCGAGACCGTAGCCGAGGCCGAACCCGAGGCTGTGGCCGATCCCGCCACCTAGTTCAGACCGCCCGGGTGGCTACAACGCCGGGATCAACCATCGTGGAAATCACCCCGCCACCAATCGCTGTTTGACCTAGCGGTCGTCAGATTCCTCGGAGCTATGGTCCGTTGGAGACGATCGCCCATTCGGGGGCGCGCTGCCATTGCCTCCAAACACGTAGGGTTGCGGATCCGCGTCGGGCGTGACCACAACACCCGCATCTTCGGGCAGGGCCTTCGGAGCCTTCCCGTCGGCAATCAGCTCATCCCAGCGCTTCACCATATCCTCCACGTCCTGCCCATCGACCTCATCGTGCTTTATTAGGTCCTGTGCCAATTCATGCACGGCGCCCGAATACTCAGTCAGCAGCGCCTTGACCTTCCGGTATTCCTGGTCGAGCATCTGGTCAATCCTGCGTCTCATATTGGGATCGGTCGCACCGACATGAGTTCCGAATGGTTTCGTCGAATAAAAACTGCCATCCATCCCCCAAAAGTTCAGCATTAAGAAGGCTTTCTTAGTCGCCATCTCAAAGTCCGAAGTGACGCCGCCTGTCTGTGTGCCGAGATAAAGTTCCTCCGCTGCACGGCTGGCCAAACAAACCTGAATATCAGCCAAATTCTCTTCGCGCGACCAAACATACTTTTCACCAGTAAACTTCCCAGCAGCTGCGCCAAGAAAGTTTCCGTGCCGAACAATGGTCACTTTCACCAAGCTTGCCCACGCCATCAGCTTCACCATTGCGATCGCGTGCCCGGCCTCGTGGTAGGCCAGTCGGCGGCGATCCTCGTCTGACAGGCCGCGAATGGGTTCCCGCAAGCCCCACTCGTGGTTTTCCCGGGCCTGAGTGAAATCCTCATACGCGATGGCATCCCGTCCATCGAAATGCGCGTGGATCACCGCTTCGTTAATGACGAACTTGATGGCTACCGGGGTGTACCCGATAGTGTCGTTACCCATCCGGTCCAACGGAATGTTCTCGTGCCGCACCTTGGCCAGGTAGTACTCGAGTATGTCCTTACGACCCTCTCTGTCCGGAATATCGATGTGGATCTTGCGGTCGAACCGACCCGGGCGCAGGAGCGCAAGATCCAGCGCGGACGCCAGGTTGGTCGCTCCAAGCGTCAACACGATCGGCGGGTTCGCCCGTGTGCGTCGCAGGCCCAGCGTCCGCAGCGTCCGCGCCCACCATCCGTTGTCGAAGTTTGGCGGATCCATCTGCAGGAGCAGTTCGTTCAGCAGACCCATGCCGGCGCCGCCGCCGAAGAGGCCGCCCCCCATCATGCCACCACCCGTTTGCCCGGATCGGGCCATGCCGATGGCGTCAATCTCGTCAATAAACACAATCGCCGCGCCATGGCGCTTCGACAGCTTGCGCGCCTTGCCATACAGCATGCGGACCCGCAGATTACCGATCCCCATAAACATGTTCTGGAACCCGGGGGCCGAGGCATAGGCAAACGGAACCCCGGCCTCGTTAGCAATTACCTGGGCCAGGTAGCTCTTACCTGTGCCCGGGGGGCCTTCCAGCAGAACTCCTCGGGTAATTTCTCCACCCATCTGCTTGAACGCCTTGGCACCCTCTAGCAACCGCACAACCCGCCGGGCCACTTCCAGCACCTGGTCGTTGCCCCGGTAGTCGGTGAAGTAGACCCCGGTTTCTCCGGGCTGTACCCAGTACACCCGCCCGCGACCCAGCAAGTAAAACAGCGCACCGAACTGAACGATCATAAACATCATCGCGAACAGCAATTGGGCGAGAACCTGAAGAATGCCGAGCGTCAGCTGTGTGGCGTTCGTCAGCCCGAACAGCAAAATGGCCGTAAACGTCAGGTAAAGAAGAATGCCGCGCCAGTGCTCACGCACAAACGTGAGTGGGCTTCGGCGCATATGCGCCTGTCGTCTGAGTTCTGAGTCGGTGCTGGCCATCGGGGCTCCTCTCACCAGGAGCAATGAGGATTCAGCAGGCCAAGAGCCAGGCTGCCCCTCACTGTGTAACGGGAGTATATCTCCGTCTAGTCAGTTATCACGACCATGGACCCCACAGCCAGGCCGTCGAGACCCGTTGCCCCGTACAATTCTGCCTGTGAGACTTTCCAACATGGTCGGGCCCGTCGCCTGCCACCCGACGACAGGTTGATACGTAACCGCCTGCATCAGGCATCCCATTCAGGCGCGCTGGCGACGGCTATCGCCGTGGTTGGCATCAGCCTTGGCCTCGTCGCCCGTGTGACCGAGGCCAAGACGTTTCTGTACGCCGACCTGCAGCACTTCTATCGGTTCGCCGAGGTCGCGTTCACATCCGCACACATTCAGTACTACGCCTCCGTCGCCGACCAGACCTTCACGTACGCTCATCTGCCGCTTTTTCCCATGTTGCTCGCACCGTTCTATCGCCTGGGCACACTGGCTGGTATAGAACCGATCTTTGTCGTCAAAGGCTTAGTCCACGTCTTTGAGATCGCCACGGTCGGGCTCATCGTCCTGTACGCCAGCCGCCAGGCCATCCCGATCGTCGGGGCCACACTCGTGGGGCTCAGCTGGCTGGGTGCCCCATGGGTGTTCGAGGGCGGAGCGCTCAATGCCCATGTGACCGCCGTCGCGGCGTTCTTTCTCGTCGCAGCGGTCATTCGACGGGATGTTCCGTGGCAGGCCGGCGTGCTTATGGCGCTTGCGACCACGACCCGATCAGAATTCATCATCGCGGCGCTCGCGATGGCCGGATGGCATATGCGCTGCAGTGTCCGGGCCGGCTTGCTCTACGGTGCCGGCGCGACCGTGGTTGGCGGCATCGTGGTCGGACCCTACCTGCTGTACGACGCCGCCGCGCTGCACTGGGGCGTCCTCGGACATCTGCAAGGACGGGGGGATGGCCTTCCGGTACTCCGTGGGTTCCTCGAGGTGTTTATCGGCAGATTCCCCCAAATATTTGAAGGCTCCCAGGACTGGGCCATGCCGCTGGCAACCGTGATAGCCCCATTCATCGGCTGGGCCAGCCGTGATCACAGCCTGGGCCTGCTCCGCGCCACGCTGCTCTATGCGGCTGCATTAACGCTGGGACACGGCCGGTATTTCGTATTACCCCTGACGGCCGGAATACTCGCCGCATCCACACCGACACGGTGGCCGTGGATTCCCGCTGTCTTTGTCATCGAATTTGTCCTGCCCATCGCACGAAACGAGCGCTGGATTCTTCGAGCAGTCGCCATCGCAGCCACGTTCCTATGGCCGTTACGGCGGTGGAGGCGATCTACCCGGACGCCCCTCCGGGACCATGGAATAACCCCTCACACCTAGTGCGGTGGCCCGTCATGTCAGCCGACGCGCGAACTGCGCGAGTCGAACTTGGGTTTCTCCGAATACCGTACTTCGTGGAAATCGCCCGGTAGTGTCAACGACGCCCGCCGAACGTCCCATGAGCAACTCTGCCGCACCCGCAACCGTGGTGGCGGCGTACACGTGGAAGCGGCCTTCAGCTATAGCCTGCGCAACGTCCCAGCGCAATGTGAGGTGCCTCACATTACTGGCGGGAATGAGTGCGCCCTGCGCGCCTGTGAGCCCATCCGTCGCACAGAGGTCATAAAACCCCTCGATCTTGTGGGTCACACCGCCCACCGCCTGCACCTCACCATGCTGATTGACTGATCCGGTCACCGCAATGGCCTGAGACAACGGATAGTCCGCCAGCGCTGATAGCAAGACCAGTAATTCGGCCAGTGACGCACTATCTCCGTCCACGCCACCGTACATCTGCTCAAACACAATCGTGGCGCTCATCGCCAGTGGCCCACTCGCCCCGAAGGTCCCGTTCATGAATCCAGCGAGGATCATCGCACCCTTGTCGTGAATGGGACCTGACAACTTGACTTCACGGTCAATACTGATCACCCCATCCCGTCCGGAGAAAACCCGGGCCGTTATTCGACTTGCCTGCCCAAATTCATGGCCACCAATCGCGAGAACCGAAAGGCCATTGACCTGGCCAACCTCGGACCCCTGTACATCAATCATGACGGTTCCGTCACTCACACGCTCACGAATCTTGACTTCCATAAGATCTGACCGTCGGGCCCGTTCGTAGACCGAAGTTCGGACGTCTTCTTCAGTCACCAGGTCCCCACCGCGTCGTCGTGCCCAATATTCAGCCTCGCGAACAATGTCGCTGATATCTCCAAACCGAGTGGAAAGCTTGCTGCGATCTTGTGCAAGTCGAACCGCTTCCTCGAGCACCCGTGCCACTGCAGCTCGATCGAATGGCAGCAGGCCCTCGGCTGAACACCGGGCCGCGATGAACTGGGCGTACCGAACAATGTTGTCGTCATCACGACTAATTTCGGTCTCGAACTCGGCGAGAACTTTAAACAGCTCCCCAAAGTCCGGATCAAAATCGTAGAGCATCGCGTAGGTGTCAGGGCCGCCCACCAGGGCGACCTTGACATCAAGCTCGATAGGGTCAGGGTCAAGTCGCGCCACTGATGGCCGTCCGAGCTCACGAGCCGCGCCATCCATTCGAATTAGCTGATCGCGAAGCGCTCGCTTAAGCGCCTGGTACGACACCGACGCTTGCAGCAGTTCTTCAGCCTCAAGAACCAGGTACCCGCCGTTCGCACGGTGCAGCGCACCCGGCTTGATCATCGTATGGTCGGTCACCATCACACCCGACTCGGACCGGGCTTCCACATGACCAAACAGGTTGAGATGGACCGGATGTCCTTCCCGAACCAATGGGGCACCCACAGACGGCTGATGCGTCACCAGCACGTTGATCCGATACTCGACAAAGGGGTCCCCCATAGATCCGGGCTTCTGCCCGGGGGGCGCGTTCACCTTATCGGGCTCCAAAAAGCTCATGTGCTTTGTCGTGACATGCGCTTCCACAGCATCGAAGTGCGAAAGCACATCAACGATCCCTACGTACTCCTCCCGAAGATCGTCAAGCAGCGGGCGGGCCACACTCCGCGCCACATCACGACTCAGGTCAGTCAGCGACCGCCGGGCATCCTTCTGTAATGCCCGTAGCGCACGCATTGTCTGCTCCAGTTCGTCCTCAAGGACTTTTCCAGTACGCTGCAAGACTTCTCGATCTTCCGGGCTCATCGCGTTTAGAGCATCTGCTGACAGCGGCTGCCCCTCGGCAACCGGAACAACCGACAATCCAGCCGGCGACTGCACAAGCCCAAAACCAGCCTCGGCTGCCTGTTGTTCAATCACCCGGAAGCGCTCACGACGATTTTCTTCGATCCTCCGGGTTATGTGGTCGCGCTGATTCCGATACTGTTCGGTTTCAAAGGCCTGCGGCATGTCCTGTCGAAGCGTTTCCACCAACTCGTCCATCTGCGCGCCAAACACAGGCGCCTTTCCAGCGGGAAGTCGTAGAGCCTTCGGGCGGTGCTGGTCATCAAAGTTGTAGGCATAACACCAATCGTCAGGGGCCGGACGGTCCGATGCTTCGTGTTGGAGCCGCTCAACAATCATCGAGACACGGCCCGTGCCAGGACTGCCCGCGGCATAAATGTTGAAGCCCTTCCGCTGGATATCCACACCGAACTCCAAAGAGCGTTCAGCGCGCGCCTGGCCAATCAGCGCATCCGGCGCTGTCAGGTCAGCGGTGGTCTCAAATGACAGGTCCTTGGGATCGCAGGTCCAGCGAACGTCGGTTGCCGCCAGCTTTCGCACCCCATCCGGCGTCATGTCTGCCACAGTCAAAGCATCTGATGTCGTCATAACGCAGCTTCCTCCGGGTACGAGCGCGGGAAGTCTAGCAGTGGAAGAGGCCAGACTCATGCGCAAAGAATCTTTACACTGCATCAATTAAAAGACTTGTAGACGACGTCATGAAAATTCTGATCTATATTTCCGGCGATCCCGCTCGAGATTGGGCCAACGTCGCAGCAACATTTCCAGAACACGAGTTCCTGTACGCGGCCAACGCGGAAGAAGCAGCCGACGCAATCCCGGAAGCCGAAGTCCTGGTCTCGGAAGGCGCAAATATCGAAGCAGCGGTTCTGGATCGCGCACAAAACCTGAAATGGCTGCAGGTGGCCAGCGCTGGGGTTGAACGACTCGCAACCATTGATATGTTTCGGAGCGGCCAGGTAACCGTCACCAATGCCAGGGTGTTGCTCGCCACCCATGTCGCCGAGACCGCAGTCGGCTTATTGACCGCGCTAACCCGTGGCATCGCGTATGCCGCGCTTCAGCAAGCAGACCATCGCTGGGACCACACCTATGCCTATGACGAACTCGCCGATAAACGGGCGCTTGTCGTAGGAACCGGGGGGATCGGGCGGGCGGTTGGTAAACGTTACCGGGGACTGGAGATGCAGGTTGAAGGGGTAGATATCGTCAAAGCCGAGCCTGACGAGGACGTCCCCGTGATTCATCCGATTTCTGAGCTGCCCCGACTCCTGCGATCGACTGATGTGCTCACCATATGCTGCCCTCTCACAAATGAAACACACCACCTCATCGAATACAAAGCCCTTGGCTGGCTACCCGACGACGCCTACGTCATCAATATCTCGCGGGGCAAGGTGGTCGATACGACCGCCCTAGCCTGGGCCCTGCGCAAGGGAATGCTGCGCGGAGCTGGACTCGACGTGGTTGAGGAAGAACCGCTGCCGCCCGACAGTGATCTCTGGGATGTGCCCAATCTCCTCATCACACCCCACATGGCTGGACGATCGCCACGACGTCAAGAACGGATCCAGGCATTCGTCTCTGAGAACATCAACCGCTATATCCGAGGAGAGCCCCTCCTCAACCTTGTCGATACGACGGTCGGCTACTAGATGCTTCTCACGTAAAGCCCGCCGTCCATGAACGTTGGGGGCTGCCGCAATCCCCAATACGCAGAAGCTGTCTGAGAGCCACACACCTGTAACAAAACGTGTGGGCACGGTATCCGGGGCCACCGACGACGGATATCTGCGTTACGCCGTAGCCTCCGCGTCGGCCGCATCGCGTTCACGCGTCAGGATTTCACGTCCCTTACGAATGATTTCTTCGCGCTGCCGCTGCTGCCAGCTGGCACCCGTCTTCGACACAAACCATAGTCGCCGGCTATACCCAGGAAGGGATATCCAAACAACTTCTTGCCATGGCGGCATCCCACCAGGCCTGGCCACATCATCCGAATGAACAGGCGTCTCATTAATCGTATATGCCACGAAACACTCCCTACGCGCCGGCTAGTTCCGGAACGATCGCCATAGATTATCGATCACACTACGGTGGGCGTCCGGGGCCGCCGCCCGCTCAGCTAACTTTCGCCGAACCGCCCGATCTCCGTAGTAACGAAATATTGTGTATGCCGCGATAGCGACAAAGCAGATAACCACAATGATACCGATGGTGTTCTCCAACTCTTCCCTAAAAAACCAGAAGCCCGACAAGAGCCGCAAGCCATACAGCACCAAATACGCAGTCGCCGTGAGCGAAACCGCAAACTTCAGGCGGTGTCGCATCCCGCTGTACACCAAAAATGGAATGGTCGCCACGATCATTCCCAAGAAAAGCACACGGAACATGAAAACCCAGTCTCGAGGCGCGTCAAGGGGATGCTACCACCATGGTCACAGCCTTTTGTGCCTGACTGTTACAGGTTTAAGTACGACCAGACACCGAACCGTGCGTTAACCTGTACTGAGCCGAGTTCCACACAACTCCGGCCGCACTTTCGCAAAAGCTCGTCGCATCAGGCCATCCAGCAAATCATCGGATGGCTATGCACACCAACTAATTTAGATTGAGGATTCCGCAGATGACCCAAAACACCGATGGCGTCCGCCCAGCGCGAACGCTCGGGGTCATCCTGCCGGTGTCCCACTAACCCCAGCTCCGCGAACACCTCCTGATGGAAAGGACCCAGACCTTGGCACCGATGTACAACGCCCGCTATGAGCATGATTCATGCGGTGTTGGATTCGTTGCGGACATAAAAGGACGCCGATCACACCGTACGGTGCAACAGGGGCTTGAAGCGGTTGCCTCACTCACTCATCGGGGTGCTATTGGTGCCGACGCCCGTTCTGGTGATGGAGCCGGTTTATTAACTCAACTGCCCCATGAATTTCTAGCAACTGCCTACGCCGAGGCCGGACAACCTGATCTTGATGCATCCCGAATGGCAGTGGGGGTGCTGTTTCTCAATCGACAGGATCCACGAACCGCCCGTCGGGTACAGCATCTGGCCGAATCGATCTGCCGGGAACGTGGCTTTAACGTGGCCGGGTGGCGCGATGTACCCACCGACGAAACAGTCTTGGGCGAGGCCGCGCGATCGACGATGCCGGATATCAAGCATCTTCTCTTAGTTGCAAACGAGAAGGTCGACAATGTGTTAACAACCGAGCGACAACTGTTTCTGGCTCGCAACGAGCTCGAAAGCCGAATGCGGGCTGAGTCACTTGAGGGAAGCTACGTCGCCTCGCTGTCTTCCCGAACAATCATTTATAAAGGCCTCGTTGTCGGCACTGAGCTTGGCCACTTTTTCACAGATTTGAGTGACCCGTCCTATCAGTCCGCGATGGCCATCTTCCATCAGCGATATAGCACTAACACCCGTCCGACCTGGGAACTCGCACAGCCATTCCGAATGTTGGCGCATAACGGTGAGATCAACACGCTGGACGGCAATAGAAATTGGATGCGCGCACGAGAAGGTGAGTTGCAGAGTTCTGTTTTTGCAGATGACGTTTCGCTGTTGAAACCCCTGACCGACGACGGCGGCTCTGACTCGTACAGCCTGGATCACGTACTCGAACTGCTCACGCTGGGAGGCCGCGACATCGTACACAGCGCAATGATGCTGGTGCCCGAGGCCTGGCGCACGGTACCCGGTATGCCGGAGCCTCTACGAGATTTTTACGACTACCATGCCTGCCTGATGGAACCATGGGACGGGCCCTCAGCCCTAGCCTTTTCTGATGGGCGGTGGGTCTGTGGCTCACTAGACCGCAACGGACTTCGGCCGGCACGTTACATCATCACGGACGATGGCACGGTCGTCATGGCTTCTGAGGTCGGCGTTATCGACCTCGATGACGCCCATATCGTTGAGAAAGGTCGACTGGGCCCAGGCCGAATCATTGCCATTGACCTTGAAACCGGTCGGCTCCTCAAGGACTACGCCGCTAAGCGAGAAACCGTCGAAAACAAACCGTATGCCAATTGGCTGCGGGAGGAAGTTGTAAGGCTCGACCACTCGACCCCCGTGCCCGAATCGGGTGGCAAAGGTTCGGAGACCGATCTTGTCCGGCTACAACATATGCACGGCTTTACCCGCGAGGATTTAACGCACATCGTCCAGCCTATGGCCCTTCAGGGATTGGATCCCGTGTTCTCGATGGGCAACGATGCCCCGCTGGCCGTGATGTCCAAATTTACCCCGCCGGTTTTTGCATACCTCAAGCAGCGATTTGCTCAGGTCACGAATCCTCCCATTGACCCACTACGCGAACAACTCGTGATGTCGCTCGCTACACGGCTTGGATCACGAGGGAACTTTCTTGAACCGTCCGCCGAAGCAGCCCATCTGTTACAACTCGAATCTCCCGTGTTGAATGATGATGATTTTGCTCGGGTTGTCACCCACACTGACCCGGCATTCGCGACCACATGGCTGGACGCCGTTTTTCCTGTTGAGGACGGAGCTTCCGGGCTCACCCAGGCTCTCGGCGAACTGGAAACGCGAGCTCTTGGGGCAATCGATGCCGGGTCATGCATTCTGGTCCTGAGCGACCGCAAGGTTGGGCCCGCCCACGCACCAATCCCAATCCCACTCGCAGTCGGAGCATTGCATCATCGGATGATTGATGAGGGACGACGGCTGCGCGCTAGCATCGTTGTTCATACTGCCCAGACTTGGGACGTCCATCACCTATGTGCCCTTGTTGGGTATGGCGCAAGCGCGGTAAATCCGTACATGGCGATCGCCACCGTCCGTAGTTTGAGCACGGAAACAGCCACAGAGAACGATCTCGTCAATAATTTTCTGCGAGTCACCGAGGCAGGAATACGTAAGGTGATGTCGAAAATGGGAATTTCGACCATCAGCAGCTATCACGGAGCCCAGATCTTTGAGGCCGTGGGACTGTCACCAGAGGTCATCGATCGCTGTTTCCGCGGAACGGCCTCCCGCATTGGCGGGATTGGCTTTGAGGAACTTGGGACCGACGTGTTGGATCGCCACACAGCAGCGTTCGCAGATACTTCGCCGGATTCTCCGGTTGACATTGGGTGGGCGCGATATCGACGTAATGGCGAGTTTCATGCGGCTAATCCTGGGTTTGTTAAAGCCATGCACCGGGCGCTTCGAACCGGATCCGATGATGACTTCGACGCATATGACACCGCCGTCGATGATCGACCGCCCCATGCCATTCGTGACCTCCTCAGGTTTACAAGCTCAGATTCAGCGATTCCGATCGAAGACGTCGAGCCTATAGAAACGATTGTCCGACGCTTTACCACAACAGCCATGTCAATTGGTGCCTTAAGCCCTGAAGCTCACAGCACTTTGAGCCGTGGCATGAATCGGTTGCACGCACGCAGCAACACTGGTGAAGGCGGTGAGGATCGCGCGTGGTACACAACCGACAAAGCTGGTGACGAGCGAGATAGCCGAATTAAGCAAGTTGCGTCTGGAAGGTTTGGTGTCACGCCCCTCTATCTCTCGAAGGCTGAACAGCTGGAAATCAAGATGGCGCAGGGCTCGAAACCCGGTGAGGGCGGCCAGTTACCCGCAACCAAAGTTTCGGCGTACATCGCAGGACTCCGACACACAGTCCCCGGAATTCCGCTCATATCACCGCCCCCGCATCACGATATCTACAGCATTGAGGATCTGGCACAGCTTATCTACGACCTGAAACACGCGAATTCAAGTGCCGATGTCGGAGTCAAGCTGGTTGCAGAGTCCGGGGTAGGCACGATCGCCGCAGGTGTAGCCAAGGCCTATGCTGACTATGTGTTGATTAGCGGTCACGATGGAGGGACCGGCGCCTCACCCGTTAGTTCAATAAAAAACGCAGGCGTACCCTGGGAGATTGGTCTTGCAGAAACCCAGCACGTGCTCGTACGAAACAACCTTCGAGATCGGATTCTCGTCAAGACTGACGGTGGGCTGAAAACCGCCCGTGACGTTGTCATTGCCGGGATGCTTGGAGCTGAGGAGTTTGGATTCGGCACGGTCGCTGCCGTAGCCGTTGGCTGCATTATGGCGCGTCAATGTCACTTAAACACCTGTCCTGTCGGGGTTGCAACCCAACGGGAAGATCTTCGGCAACGGTTCACAGGCGAACCAGAACATGTTGTCCGGTTCTTCACGCATCTTGCGCAACAAGTCCGGGAAATCATGGCGAGCCTTGGCATCAGAAAGTTTGATGACTTGGTCGGCCAAGTCGGTTACCTCGAACCTGATCCAGATCGTCTGGTCGGTCGCGCGACCGACCTCGATCTCAATGCCCTGCTTGCCTCGCCGGACGAGACGGGTGTCGCCCCACTCCGCAGGCTGCGCGCCCGCAACGACAGACCTACCGACGATTACCTGGATGACCGGATTTGCGAAAGCGTGGACTTAGCGACGGCATCCCAGACGCCCATCGAACTCGATTTCGCCATCGCAAACACGGATCGCGCAGTTGGCGCGGGTATTAGCGGGCGTATCGTCAAACAAGGCCACGAGGACGGGTTACCAGATGGTTCGATCCAGCTGACGTTCCGCGGAACTGCTGGCCAGAGCTTCGGTGCATTTACGGTAAGGGGTATAACGCTGCACCTGATTGGCGAGGCCAATGACTACGTAGGCAAAGGGCTGGGTGGCGGCACAATCGTAGTTCATCCACCGGTTACGGCGGCGTTTGCCGCCGAACACAACGTGGTCATTGGCAACACGGTGTTATACGGCGCCACATCTGGACGCCTGTTTGCAGCCGGACGAGCGGGCGAACGCTTTGCGGTACGCAACAGCGGGGCCGAGGCGGTTGTGGAAGGTGTCGGCGACCACGGATGTGAGTACATGACCGGAGGCACTGTGGTCGTCCTTGGCCCAACAGGAAGGAATTTCGCCGCGGGCATGTCAGCTGGTGTCGCCTACATCTACGACCCCAGCGAGATGTTCCTGAACCAGTACAACGCTGAACTTGTCAGTGTAGGCCGGGTGGCATCCGAAGACTCGGCTGATTACCTGAAAAACCTTGTTGCGGCGCATGTTGCCGCGACAAATAGCCGTCTAGGACAAGAACTTTTGGAAACTTGGGACACCAGCGTCGATGCTTTCTGGCAAGTCACGCCCCATCCTCCTGTCGTAGACACGAGCGAGCCAACCAAGGTTGACAAAGATCGAACGCGACGTGCTGTTGAGTCCCGTCGTCGCGCCGCGATGCGTCCGGAGAAATCCCGTCAATAGAGAGAACACGACCAAGAAATCCTCGTGACTTCTCAGCATGGATCAGCTTCTTTTGGTCGCAAATCCAGAAGCTCAATCCACAATCGCTTGATGGGTGGGCGCGAGGGGACTCGAACCTCTGACCTCCACGATGTCAACGTGGCGCTCTAACCAGCTGAGCTACGCGCCCATCATTTCGCCTGACGACTGTAGGATTCGTCAGGCTCGGATTCAAATCTTTACGGCGGTGAGTGACCCTGTGGCCGTATCTACCGAGGATAAAACATAACCAAATGACATCGCACAAAAACAAATCGACGTGGTCTGTCGCCGACATTCGGGAACGTCTCGACAAGCTTCCAAGATTCTCGCTAACGGACTTGCCTACGCCCCTTCATGAACTACCCAATCTCCGCAAGCGACTAAAAGGTCCGCGCATCCTGATGAAACGGGACGACTTAACCCATGGAGGCCTCGGCGGGAACAAGAATCGAAAGTTCCAGTTCGAGGTTGGTGCCGCGCTCGAGCAAAAGTGCGACCTCATGATTTGGGGTGGCGGTGTCTTGCAATCAAACCATGCCCGGCAATGTGCTGCTGCAGCCCGCCGAGCTGGTCTGGAATGCGTACTACTCTTGAACGACGGTCCGCATGGACGCGAATTGCAAGGCAATCGCCTCCTACTAGATCTGCTGGGTGCAGACGTACGAACAACCGGGCGTGATGGCATGTTTGGGCACGAAGCCGACCTAGCCCGCATTGCCGACGAACTCCGTGCTGCCGGACGGCGCCCGTTCGTCGTCGAGTACGGACCGCTCACCGCCGTCGGCTATGTGGAATGCCTCCTTGAGATTCACGAGCAATGCCTCGAATACAGCGCAGATCTAACCCACATCTACCTGGCCTCCGGTGGCGGAACACAGGCAGGCTTGGAGCTCGGAGCACGAGCCCTAAACACGGGTTATTCCATCCGCGGATTTAGTCCGTTGATCGTAGAAGGCGGGCGAATGAAACAACAAGCGGCACTCGCGCAAGCTAGCAGTGATCTTCTCGATCTCAACGTCGAGATCAAGCCTGACGAAATATGGAACTCCACCAAGTTTGTCGGCCCGGCATATGCAGAAGCCACGCCTGCTGGCATTGAAGCAATTCGGCTTGTCGCGGAAACCGAAGGCATCTTTCTTGAACCGGTCTACACGGGAAAAGCGTTCGCCGGACTTCTGCACGACATTCGCGAGGGTGTTTTAGGTCCAGACGACACCGTCGTATTCCTGCATACCGGAGGCACGCCCTTGCTCTTCACCTATGCCCGCGAGCTGAGTGAAGAACCTGATCAAGAAAGGTAGGCTTAGTCCAACGAAACTTTCTGAATTCACGGGACTTAGTATGAAGTCGAGAATTAGTCGAACGGTCCGCTTGACGGGAGCCGTCATGGTTGTTGTGGGAATCGCTGTTGGTTCCGGATGTGGCGGGGAAGAACCAGCCGAAACTCCCAACCCGAACCAAAGCGTTGAAGACAAGCGAAAGATCGAAGGGCTTAAGCTCAACCCGAGCAAGATCAGCTCGGCTGGCATTGGATTCTAGGCAAATAGACCGTTTGGGTCAGTATCCGAGATGAGGCTCGAGAACCGTTCTATGCAGATGGATATCCACAGGACAACCTCGTGTTACCTGCAACCACTCAGATGAGCGCTCGTGATTCGAACAACGTTGCATCGCCGACCCTACGCGTGGCGTTCCTCTGGGCACCCGCGTCCTTCAAGTGGCGACTAACCGGAGCCAACCCGTACGCTGGGCTTCTCGCCAATGCATTGAGCAAACACGGGGTCCGAGTCGACGCCCACAGCGATCACAGCCTTCGCTTTGTTTGGCAAGTTCGTCGCGACTATGACGTGATCCATCTCAACTGGATTCCTCGGCTCTACGAGCATCCGAATGCCGTCATTGCTGTTTTACGATTATTGGGGTTCGTTGCGCTTCTCCTGCTCGCCAGGCTGCGCGGGATACGGATTGTATGGACGATGCATAACGTTGTGCCACATGAGCAACTTCGGCCTGCTCACGGCCTTCTTGCACGTCGGGTAATCAGCTGGCTCGCCAACACGGTGATTTGTCATTGTGACCATGCCCGCAAGATCTTGGCGCGTCGATTCGGTCGGACCTCTCACGTCCTCGTGATTCCTCACGGGTCCTTCGCCGACGCGTATCCCAGAGGAGCCACGCGTGCGGAATCCCGCCGGGCGTTCGACATTCCAGAAAGCGTTTTTGTCTATGGATACTTTGGAAACATCAGGGCATATAAAGGAGTTGAACAGCTACTCGAAGAATTCAGTTGCGTCGAGGATGACGATGTTCGCCTGCTTATCGCAGGGGCGCTACATGCAAATTACGATGGGCCACTGCACAACATGACCATTGCGGACGAGCGGGTCATCACACACTTCAGACATATCGCCGACGAGGAAATTCAGCTCGTAATGGGAGCAGTCGACGTCTTGGTCCTGCCGTTCCTTGACACGCTCACGTCGGGAAGCGCCGTCTTGGCGCTCGGCCATGAAACGCCGATCGTCGTTCCTCGACATGGGTGTTTGCCCGAGTTGATCGGGTCAAGCGAGGCGGCAATTTTCTATGATCCAGCCCAACCCGGTGCTCTACGTGAAGCCTTGTCTGTCGCTCGGGGCATGGACCACACAGCTGCTCGGAAAGCCGCCCGAGAACGAGATCGTGTGCTGCATTGGGACACCATTGCCCAAGAAACACTTACCGCCTACGGCCACACACCAAAGGACTACCATGACTGAACTGGGACTTCCGCAACAACCATTACAACGCGCTTTGGGTCGACAAAACGCCGCAGCGTTTGCGGATTCAGTTCAAGCGCTGCGCGATGAAACGAAGGCTGCACTCGCAAGTCCGTTAAAGCCGGTGGCCCGCAACGGAGGGTATTACCACGACTATTTCTGTCCGGACCACGCGGCTGAGTTAGTTTTCGATGAACACACGCCCAACGCACACGCGTGCCCTATCGATAATCGTGTGTGGTCGGGACTGCCATTCGATGATGCCTGGCTATGGACAGCCAACCGGCGGTTAGCCCAACGCGCGTTACGACTCGCCTTGCTATGGCGAGTCGACGGCGACCCCGTCCATCTCGCTAAGGCACGGGAAATCCTTGTGGGCTATGCACACATTTATCCTGACGTGCACAGTGAGCGGGATGCGCCAAGCGTTGGAAAGATTACCCACCACGCGCTTGACGAGTCTGTGTGGGTAATTCCCATCACATGGGCCTGTCATTGGGCATGGCCGGACCTAGAACCTGCTGACCAAAACCTGTTGCGGCAGGATTTGCTCGAAGCCGCTGCGATACATATCGAATCCCAGCGAGTGCCTCGAATTCACAACTACGAAAATTGGCTGAACGCAGCGCTTGCCACCATCGGCACAGCCCTCGGCAACAACGAGCTTGTCCGACGGGTCACGGAAGACACTTTTGGCGTAACCGACCAACTAGCACGCGGTGTTCTCGACGATGGGCATTGGTATGAAGGAGCCTCTAGCTACCACTATTTCACTCTCGGCGCGGCCCTTGCTCTAGCCATGGCCCGCGAAGGCCAGAATGATGATCTCCGCGGCAACCCGATCCTCCGGCAGATGTTCGAGGCCCCGCTACGAATCGCCTTTCCTGACGACTACATTCCCGCCATTAACGACTGCTGGTATCACTCACGCGTAACAGACGAGGTTGGCCATGGAATACCCACCGGGCCTGCCTTCTATGAGATCGCGTCCGGCTGGTACCCATCACCAGACTTCGAGGCAGTCCTGACGCGCTCCTACCGAACTTCTGTTCGCAGCAGTGTCGAAGCGCTCCTCTACGGTCCAGACACAGTGTCAGAGGCACCCTCACCCGAGCGCACCGAATCCAATGAAAACGCCAGCGGATTTGCTGTTCTGCGACCACAACTTCCGCTGGAGTGTGAAGGACAACTTCTGCTTAAATACGGCCCCCACGGGGGAGGCCACGGACACGCTGACAAGCTTGCACTAAGCATCTATGGCGGCGGCGACCGATGGGGCACCGATCTCGGCACGCCAGGGTACGGGATAGCCATTAACGACTCGTGGTATCGGCACACGTTGAGCCACTCGTCCATTGTCATTGAGGGCGAAGCGCAGCCTCCAGCTACCGGGGAAGCCCTCCGGTTCCGTCCCGTCAGCAACTCGCCTTTTGGCATTGCAGACGCGCAAGTCGTATGGGAACAAGGGCCATACGCCGCGGTTTACGCCCGCCGAGTAGTGTTAGCACGGGATGGATATTTTGTTGTGCTCACCCGCATCGAATCTCCAGTGCAGCGAAAAGTTCATGTGGTGTTTCACCACGCCGGGACGTTCTCTCATTGGCCTGACGGAAGCAGTTCCGCGGCAGATCTTCCTAAGAATGATGCCTACGCCCACCTGCAGGAAGCATCGGCCTGGCCATCCGAGTCAGGAGCCACGATACAAATCGAAGCTCCAGTCGGTGGCGAAACCAAAACTGAGTTAGTCATTGCAACGAGCCCACTTCCCGGAAGCCGCCTTATTACCGCACGTTCTCCCGGAAACCCCGCAAGCGACCTTCGAGCCACCACTATTATCGAGAACACCTCGCAAGCATTCTGGACCGCTGCAACATTTGTCTACGGTGACGCCACACAAACCACGATCGAGTGGGAGGGGCGTGTCCAAGCTAGCACCGTACCGAATCTTTCAGTTCGAAGAGGCCAGCATGAGGAGTCGTGGTCATTCACCAACACAACTCAGGCTGACTTCATTTATCCGCTCGATTCGTAAGAAGTCACTCAGCAAGAGCACCAATGGAACTGACGAATCGCGCAAAAGACGCGTACACTTAGACGTTGAACTGTTGACGCGCATCCCACGACAACTGTACGGTCCACAACCGCTGTCGTGACATGACACACATTTTGGGGGACGCTGAGCGGTAGAGAAATCGCGACGTTTCGTCGTTAAGCCGTTCAAGCGTGAAGGAGGGGTGATGACCGCAAGTGATATGGCTACGCCGCCGGCGAAATCGCTAGGCCGCCGTGGCATATTGGGATGGACTTGGAAGGACGTTCGAGGCTTCCTCTTCGTGCTTCCATGGCTCGTTGGATTCGTCCTGTTTGTAGCCGGTCCTTTCTTTTTCTCGTTCTTCCTGAGCTTCACCGCATGGCGTCTCGTTGGGGACATCAGATGGATGGGCTTAGAAAATTACTCCCAACTACTGTCGGGTGAAGACACAAGATTTGTTCAAAGCGTCTACAACACCGTGTATTACGTTGTCTTGCATGTGCCAGGTGTTTTGATCCTTTCGTTCGGGATTGCGGCCCTGCTGAACCGAAAAGTCAAAGGCATTGCGATGTACCGGACGGCCTTTTATCTGCCGTCGATTACTACTGGCGTTGCGACCGCGGTGCTGTGGTACTGGGTGCTCCAGCCCAACGGATTGCTAAACAACTTCCTGAATATCTTCATGGTGCCGATGGGGATTAAGCCCCCGAACTGGCTGGGCTCAACTACGTGGGCAATGCCTGGCTTAATCATCATGAGCTTCTGGTCCGTTGGAACCACCATGATTATTTACCTGGCTGGCCTTCAAGGAATTCCTCAACATCTATATGAGGCTGCCGAGATTGATGGAGCCGGTTGGTGGGGCAAGGTCCGAAACGTCACCATCCCCATGATGACGCCGCAGATCTTCCTAACTCTGGTCCTAGCCGTAATTGGTTCGTTTCAGGTATTCACGACTGCCTTAATCATCACCGAGGGTGGTCCGGCGGATGCCACGCTGTTCCTACTGCTCTACCTGTACTGGAATGGCTTCCGATTCTTCAAGATGGGCTATGCTTCGGCGATTGCCTGGATCTTGTTCTTTATCATTTTATTCCTCACGATCGTGCAGTTCGTTACAGCACGAAAATGGGTGTACTACGAGGGTGAAAGGGCGTAAAGGGGGAAACCTATGGCTCAACAAACCGCGACCGTTGAACCTCCGGCCCCATCCGGTGGCACCTCGGGCAGCACACGTATTCGCACCTCGGGTCGGGTTCGTGCGGCAAGAGCGGGCGGTCGATTCAGTACGTATACCGTGCTGTGGCTCGGCAGCTTTCTCTATGCCATCCCGTTCCTGTGGATGCTCCGGACCTCATTTATGCGGCTGGACAAGCTCTTTGATGACCCACCGCAGCTGTGGCCGGACCCATGGATTTGGCAAAACTACATCGACATGTGGGAAACGGGACCTTTTGCAAACTGGATCGTTAACTCACTGATACTGGTGGTGCTCGGAATGCTAGGCCAGACGGTCATCAGCATCTTCGTGGCATACGGATTTTCGCGAACCCAGTTCCCTGGACGAAATCAGCTCTTTATTCTGATTTTGGCAAGCCTGATGCTGCCAGGACACGTAACAATCGTGCCCAAGTTCGTGATGTTCCGACAACTCGGACTGCTCGACAGCATTTGGCCCGTAGCTATTCCCGATCTCTGGGGCCAAGCGTTCTACATCTTCATCCTGAGGCAGTTCTTCCTAACATTGCCCATAGAGCTGGATGAAGCCGCGGAGATTGACGGGGCCAACCTGCTGCAGGTCCTGTTCCGGGTCGTCATCCCGCTATCTAAGCCAGCAATTGCAACCGTCGCTGTCTTTAACTTCATCAATAAGTGGAACGAATTCTTCGAACCCTTTGTGTTTATTCAAACACCCGAGAAGTTGACGCTAGCAGTCGGCATTCGTTGGTTCCGAACACAGTATGGAACTGAGTTCCAGATGCTCATGGCAGCATCAATTGTGTCGGTCGCACCGATCATCATTGTGTTCTTCTTCGCCCAGAAGCAGTTCGTACGTGGGATTGCGTTAACAGGGATTAAGTCCTAGCACGATCACGTACTGCATAGTTGAGCTTGCTCGGCGGGGCCCGTACGGGCCCCGCCGTTTTTTGTGCAACGTTTGCCGTAGCGCTCAGCCGCAGCGACACTGTCCCAAACAGTAGGTACAGGGTTGCCCAATATGCGTCTCGCCATTGCAGCAAGCACCATGGATTCTGAACCACTGCTAACCAAGCTGCTCGACGCACCCTCGCTGAACATCGTGGGCATCTCCCATCCAGATCCATCCGTCCGGCAGAACCTTGAGCACAAAGCCGTGATCCCTACTGCTCCTAGCCTTACCGCATTGCGGGATGACGTCGACGTGCAGGCCGTCGTTCTAGCCCCTGGGTATTCGCCCAACTACGCGCTTGGTGAAGACCCTTCAATCTCAATCCCGTGTGCAACATTCTTGAGTTCAGGCAACACCCAGTTTGTATTCGACCTGCTTAGTGACACGAACGAACCGGGAGCAACCAGCCAAGCGTTACTTCCAAGCTTGTATCGACAGCCCTATTCTGTTCTACGCGAATCACTGGACACTGAACGTATCGGTTCGGCACGGTTTCTACGGTGGACAAGCTGGTGGCCGCGGCCCGTAGCGGTTCACGATTTGTTGCTTAATGAACTCGTCGCAGTTCTAAGCCTGATGGGCCAAGCCCCATTAATCGCGTACGGTGTTACCCACAGCATTGCTACAGACGCTGACGATTACCTCATAGCAACTCTGACTTTCGAGCACGGGCTGACCGTCGCACTTGACATCGGTGCTGCATTGGCCGGCGGTCACCCATTTAATCGGGTGATGCTTGTTGGCGCGAATGGATCCATTCACACCGATAGCCGCGCATCCAGCGTCACGCACCTCAGCAAGAACACCGCAAGTCCCGTTGACATGGCTGACCCGTTGGACGCCCACGTGCACGCCGTCGAGGCCTTCACAAGCGGTGCAACGGCTCCAAACGAGCTGGCGCTAAATGCACTCAGAACCTCCGACGCCATACTGAACTCGTGCGCATCGGCACGCCCGGTGCAGATCCCGGCTAGTAGCCCTTAAGCGTAACCATCCCCTCTTGGGCAACTGCTGACAACAACTGGCTGTACACGTCTATTTAGTAGACACGTACGGCATGGGTTCTCCAGGCGGAATTTCCGTGATTTCGACAAGGTTTTGCTCGGGATCCCTCGTGTAGAGCACTCTGGACCACGTATCAAACCAGTCGACGGGGCCACCAACCGACTCAATACCGGCACCGGTAAGCCGCGCAACAATTGGATCCAGATTGTCAGAGATGAAATGTACGTGGTTGACCCCGTGGGTGTTCGGATATCGCTGCACCACCGCATCCGGGTGTCGCACATACTTCAACAGCTCGATGGCTGCAGGTCGATCTGGCGTGCCAAGGAAGACCACGTCGAGCTTTACTCGTTCCAAGCCGAGAAGTTGGTCTAGAGGCCGACCCTCGCGTGTCATACGGCGGGTCTCCGTAAGACCGAGCACCTCTATGTAGAACCTCGTCATCCGCTCTAGATCCTGGACGACGATCCCGGTATGGCCAGCGTTAAGACTCACGGACATCCCTCCCGTACAATTTCGGCTGTCTAGGATGCAACCGACTTGCGAGACTTACACAGTAGTCCAGCTGAGAAATCTATGACACATGACATAGTTTTTCGAGACGCCACCATCGTTGATGGTTCAGGTGGATCTCCAGTACACGGCGACGTTGCGGTCGACAACGCGCTAATCACGACCGTGGGAACCGTTGACACCAGGGGGTCTCGGGAAATAGATCTTGGCGGGCGTGTGCTCACACCAGGCTTTATCGATGTCCACACCCACTCAGATCTGATGCTGCTCGCGCAACCTGACCACCAACCCAAGGTCCGGCAAGGCATCACGACAGAACTCACAGGGTTAGACGGAATAGGATACGCGCCCCTAGCAGAGACCGAGCGGCAGCCGTTTCTAGATTACTTTGCCGCCCTCAATGGTTCGCCTGATGTAACCGGCCCGTGGGACACCGTAAACGGATGGCTTTCAAGTTTTGACCGAAAGGTGGCCGTTAATCTGGCCCAACATGTTCCCCATGGCTGCGTCCGTGCTGCCGTCGTGGGATGGGATGACCGACCGGCAACACCGGAAGAGTTGCGGCGCATGCAGCAAATTGTGGATGACGCCATGCGAGACGGCGCAATCGCCCTTTCAACTGGCTTAGACTACACACCATGCGCCTTTGGCAATACAGACGAACTCGTGAGTCTGTGTGAAGTTGCCGGACGCTATGACGCCCCGTACGTCACCCATATGCGTTATCAATTGGGAATGCGCGACGCCATACGCGAAACCGTGGAAATTGGACAGCGCGCGTCGTGCCCTGTCCACATTTCCCACTTCAACAGTCAGAATAATGAGTGGCGGCTGAACTTAGAGGAGGCAGATCGAGGGATCGCGCTAGGCGTGTCCGTAACCTTCGATACGTACGCATGGCCCGCGGGAAGCACACTGCTCCATTTCTCATTTCCAGACTGGGCCATGGAGGGTGGCGTCGACCATATGCTGGCCCGGCTGGCTAGGCCAGAGACCCGAACACGGATTGAATCCGAAATGAACGACCGTGTCAGCGGTAACGGCATGGACTGGTCGCAGATCCGGCTCGCGTATGTTCCCTCAACCACCAACAATCACCTCGAGGGCCGATTCATCGACAGCATTGCCGCGGATCGCGGAGAAACGCCCGAACACGTTGTTGTTGATCTGGTTGATGAGGAACAGGGTGTAATTTGCGCGGTCGCGCACAACTCGGCTACAGATTCGGACTTCGAAAACCTGATGCGACACCCAAACCACATATGTTCGACGGACGCAGTTCTCACAGGCGGATCACCACATCCTCGGACCTTCGGAACCTATCCGAGATTTCTGGGTCGATTCGTCAGGGATCGACAGGCGCTTCCTCTGGCAGAAATGATCCGGCACATGACGGCAGCCCCCGCCCAACGCTTCGGTCTTGTCGACCGCGGAATGATTCGGCCAGGACTGGCAGCAGATCTTGTTGTCGTTGACCTGCCAAAGGTCGCCTCCAAAGCAACATTTGACCAACCAGTGCAGTTTCCTGACGGCATCGACATGGTGGTCGTCAACGGGTCAATCGTGATCGACCATGGCAGCCATACTGGCGCGACACCAGGCCGGGGCTTACGTCGCGGTGCCGTGGTACAACCATGAGCCCGCAAGGACATTCTCGCCCAGATCAGCCTCCTGGATATGCCGGGGGCGGTCCTATTTCGAGCTTCTGGTGGCGACTCGTCCGCCGGGTGCTCTCACGACGCTGTTCCGTCTGCGAAGGCTCCGGGGTCGATCCGGATGGTCAGCCAGCCTTGGCCAGTGGACGCGAACCGCGCTGTCCACAGTGTTTCGGTTACGGACGCACCGCGTTTCCCTAAATTCCCCTATGTCGTTCCCAATAATCGATAGAGCCGCGATCACGTCCATATTTGAAAGCTCCGTCCCCACGCGTCCATCGTGGTCACCACAGGGCCGCTACCTTGTTTACTCCGTCGCTCGACCCAATGTAGCGGCCAATCACATCTTGAGTGATATTTGGCTTCTCGACACTGAACATTTTGCAAGCGAACGCCTCATCCACGGAATCTCCGGCTCCGACCCGGCCATTACGTGGGCGCCTGATGGAACACGCTTTGCCTACCTTGAAACTGCCGAAGGCAAAGATCGAATGGTTGTCGTCGACCTCAACGGATCGACCGAGGAGATTGACCTTTCTGATAATTCCCATGGTCGAATAGCTACACATCCCTTTTTCAGAACCTTCACATGGGCGACGACCAATGATCTTCTGCTCTATACCGCGTATAACGCGCCGCCGGCAGCCACGGATGACCCAGTTGTTGATCCTAGGAACGACGGCGATTGCCTTGGCGAGGTGGAACGAATCCGCCTTTGGATTCGGGACCTGAAAACTCGTAGACCAGCCAGCCCTATCTCATCAGACGGGTACCACAGCGGCGCGGGTATCTGGCTCGAGAACAACCGTGCTATCGCTTTCGTTTCAAATCGCAGTGGCACCGAGGAAGGTGTGGTCTCCAATCTTGCACAGGCTTTTGCGCTCTGGCGGGTTGATCTGGGAACTAACAGTGAACGCCTGCTTGCGGATGGGCCAGGAGCAGCCGTCTCACCAACGAACCGCAGCAAGGACGATCGAATTGCCTTCATAACGGCTCCTTCCCTGGGTCCTCACGCCGACGTCATGGCATTGGAGACTGTGGCTTCTGACGGCAGCGGCCGTCGCGCACTCACAAGTGCGAAACACCATGCGGTTAACCCAGAGAGCACCCCAATGCCTGGACCAGACGGCTCATGGATCATCGTATCGTCGGAGGGCACGCAAAGTATTCTCTTACGCGTCCATGACGGGACTCCCCCGCTGAAAATAAACCACGTGCTACCACACGCGACCTTGCCAAGCGTCGACTCGGTCAGCGGTGCCATTGCTTGCGTGACACAGTCAGCAACCGTTCGCCAAGAAATTGAAGTCCTGGATGCAAATGGGGGTTCGGTCTGGCGATCACAACACCAGGGAAGCTCGACAAGTGCTGTCGCCCGCATCTGGTCCATCGCTTCCACAGACAACGTGAACATCCAGAGCATGGCGCTAACTTCAGACCGAAAACCCTCCGGCATCATTCTCTGGCCTCATGGAGGACCGCATAGCCGCACAACAGAGGAATATCGACCTGATATCGAGGCCGCAGTTTCCCATGGCTTCGACGTGATCCAGCCCAACTTCCGCGGAAGTGCTGGTTATGGTCGTGAGTTCCTCTTATCTGACCGTATGGATTTAGCCGGTGGTGATTATCAGGATTGCCTGAACGCACTTGAGGACTGGATCGCAACAAATGGGCGGCAAGACCTTCCAACTTTCATGACCGGGACAAGCTATGGCGGTTATCTAACAGCGTGGGCTATTGGGCATACCAACCGCTTTTCGGCCGCCGTAGCCGTTAACGCAGTAACGAACATTGAAAGCTTCTACGCTCTAACTGATATCCCGGGTTGGGTGAAATGGGAATTTGGTGGCACACCGTTGACTCAGCGTCGACTCATTCATGAACGATCGCCCGTACGCTATATCAACGAGGCGACCACCCCTACACTTGTTGTCCATAGCGCCGAGGATCGACGGGTTCCGATCGCGCAAGGCCTCGAATTACACGCCGCATTGAGAGACTCAGGCGTAGCAACGAGCTTCATCCGATACCCTCGGGAATACCATCGGATCGTTGAGCCGGCCCACCGCATAGACCTCGTGGCTCGAACTCTCAACTGGTTTGTCACCCATGCAAGCTGATTAGTTGATTGCCGTTCACCTTCACCAAGGGTATGGTCACGCAGGGGAGGCGCCGGACCCGATTTGGTCAGACCGACCTATTTAGCGTGACTGAGCGGAGCACAGCGCCATGTGTGGGATCGTCGGATACCTTGGCAGCGAATTAGCTGCCCCAGTAATTCTCGATGGTTTGCGTGCGCTTGAGTACCGTGGCTATGACTCGGCAGGGCTCGCAGTACTTGGGCCAAACGGCCTCACCCTACGACGGCGCGCTGGTCGCATCGATGATCTTGCATCGCTTCTCGATGAAGAAAACCTGCAGGGAACCATTGGCATCGGTCACACACGATGGGCTACGCACGGGTCCGTAACCGATCACAACGCACATCCGCATACTGATGCGACAGATCGCCTGGTAATTGTTCACAACGGGATGACAGACAATGTTCACCGTTTACGCGATCAACTAGTTGCCGACGGACATGAGTTCACATCTGAGACTGACACCGAGGTGATTGCGCATATCGTTGGCCTTGAATACGCGGCTGGAGGCTCTCTCGCAGAAGCCGTAGCAACTACCCTTCATCAGCTAGATGGCGCACACTCCATTCTTGCCCTTGCAGCCGACGAGCCTGATCTACTTGTCGCGGGTCGAGTGGGAGCCGCGGGTGGCATTGTCGTTGGACACAACGACACAGGTGCATTCGTCGCGTCCGATCTTCCTGCTGTCGTGCAGCACACGTCAGAAATTCAAGTCCTGCAGGCAAATGAGGTCGTCACTCTCAGCCGGGACACAGCGGAGTTCACCGATCTGTACCAACAACCAATTAAACGCCGATCGATGTCGGTCCCGTGGGACCCGGTTGCTGCCGCCAAGGCCGGACATCGACATTTCATGCATAAAGAAATTCGCGAACAACCTCGAACGCTAGCGGACACGATTCGGCCTCGGGTTACCCTTGATCCTGTCGAGCTAGAACTCGATGGCTTCGATCTTCCCCTGAAAGCTACGAGCATTGATCGCGTCGTCATCGTTGCTAGCGGCACCTCTTACTTCGCTGGAATGGTAGGAGCACACTACCTGCGAGACGTTGCCCAACTTCCTTGCAGTGTCGAAGTCGCCTCCGAGTTTGCGTATGCCCCAGGCCCCCTATCACCGCAAACCTTAGTGGTCGCTATTTCCCAATCTGGCGAAACAGCTGACGTTTTGGTTGCGGTAGACCGAGCCCGTACCGCTGGAGCACCGGTTACCGCGCTGGTTAACACACCTGGGAGCGAATTAACCCGAGCAGCGGACGCTGTCCTGCATCTACACGCAGGACCTGAGATTAGTGTGGCAGCAACCAAAACCTTCGTGTCTGAGATTGGGCTCCTGTACCTACTCGCCTGCAAGCTCGGCGTAGATCGTAAGCTACTTGGACCTGAGGAACTGGCCAGTAATGTTGCCGCCATTGCCCACGCACCAATTGCCGTCGCACGGGCGCTCGAATTAGAACCAAAGCTCGAGCAACTCGCCCGACGCTATCACCATTTCAAAAACTTTCTGTATATGGGACGAGGCCTCGCTCACCCGGTCGCGTTGGAAGGCGCCCTCAAGCTCAAGGAGATTTCATACATCCATGCGGAGGGGTTTGCCGCCGGCGAACTCAAACATGGGCCCATTGCGCTCGTCGAACCAGCCACCCCTATCGTTGCCGTTGTGCTCGATGACACTATGCGAGCAAAAACACTCAACGCCGTCACGCAGATTCGTTCCCGTAACGGACGCGTTATTTTGGTCGCGACCGAGGGTGAAGACCTTCACGATGATTTGGCCGACGACGTGATTCTTCTGCCACCCACCCCGCCCACAATGGCACCCATGGTCAGCATCGTGCCACTACAGCTTTTCGCCTATCACGTTGCCGTATGGCTTGGCCTGGATGTTGACCAACCTCGAAATCTCGCCAAGTCAGTCACGGTGGAGTAAGTCAAGAAGGACCGCTGGATAAAAATCAATGACCAGTTCAAGCGAGTCAACGCCAGCCAATCTGCCGATACCGGAAAATGATGGCACTTGTGACCATTTGATTGGTACAAGGCTTCCTGATTTAGGGCTTGTCTCAACTGTCAGTGACCGAGTCAACCTTTCAAGGCTGCCAGAGAAAATTGTTGTTTACTGTTATCCAATGACAGGCAGACCAGACGTTCCTCCTCCAGAAGGGTGGGCTGAAATCCCTGGTGCAATGGGCTGCACACCGCAAAGTTGTGCTTTCAGAGACCATCACGGTGAATTATGTAAGCTTGGCGTGCAGGTTTTTGGTCTAAGTACACAGAACACCGCGTACCAAAAAGAAATGTCGGACCGACTCCGTCTTCCCTTTAAGGTGTTGAGCGATGAACGACTTATGTTTAGCAATTCGATACGCTTGCCCACATTCAAGTTTGAGGATAAAACCCTGACAAAGCGGGTGACATTCGTTGCAAACAACGGTGTCATAGAAGCAGTGCATTACCCTGTTTTCCCAAGTGACTCTGATCCAGAGTGGGTAATCAATCACTTGGAACACGTCCCATCCAGGTCAGTGGAAGTCGACTAGGTGTGACTGATCGAGCCCGCTTTCTCACCCGAGCTGTCGCGCTCATTACTCTCATTGCGCTCGTCACCGTCCTCGTCCAAGGAACAAACTCATCGACGGAACATCGCGGAGCAAACGATCGGATCGAACAACTGGAAGCCAAGATCGTGCGTGCAAACCAGGATATCTTCAGCCTGCGTGAACGGCTGACTTACGCCAAATCGGTGCCGGCAATCCGGGAGATCGCTAAACGTGACCTTGGCCTCGTTGACCCCGGAGACCGGGCCATCATTATTCTTGACGACTTGATCAACCTGAAAAGATCGACGCGCGCCGCACCAACCCTACCGGAGAACATCCGCTCCAAACCTGTAGAGTTTGGACACGTTCGAGCGTGGCTGACGGCATTCTTTGACGCGTAGCCTGAGCACGGTACGAGACGTACACTTCACGAGCTATGCGCGTGCCGATAACCCGTGTCGATCCCACCTTGCCGTTGCCAAACTATGCCACGGAGGGGTCAGCGGGCTTTGACTTAATTATCCGTACGACTACCACCGTCGAGGCCGGCGGCATGGCTCGACTGCCGGCCAATGTAATCGTGGCCACACCCCCGGACCATATGCTCTTGATCACAGTCCGCAGCAGCACCCCACGCCGCACCGGCCTACGGCTTGCCAATGGCGTGGGCATCGTCGATCAAGACTACGCCGGACCTGACGATGAGATCCACATTGAAGTCTGGAATCCCACATCGGCGCCCGTTGTCGTCCAACGGGGGGATCGAATTGCTCAAGGTGTCTTCGTTCGAATAGCCCAAGCTGAGTGGAACGAGCAGGATGCCACGGGCCAACCCACCCGCGGTGGATTCGGAAGCACTGGCTAACCAGCCGACTTCGTCGCGCGCAGTGCGCTTAATCCGTGACGCGGTCTATCACGCAACGGTCCGCAGTGCCGGGCTCACCTCCGGTGACCGTGTGCTCGTCGCCGTATCTGGCGGACCTGACTCACTGGTTGTATTGGACGCCCTTCTACATGCCAAGGATCGGGGCGGACCAACCGTTCACGCCCTCCACGTAGATCACGGTTGGACTCCGAACAGCCCTGCGATCGCCGAATCCGTCGCCGACACGTGTCAACAACGTGGAGTCAGCATCACGATCGAGCGATCGTCAATGACCGACAGAGAAAAGCATGAATCACCAGAGATGTCGGCTCGACGAATCCGTCGCAGGCATTTACACGAAGAATTCCTGCGACTGGACGCTTCCCGGATCGTAACCGGACACAACGCGGACGATCAGGTCGAAACAGTGTTGATGAATCTTGCGCGTGGCTACGGCCCTATGGGCCCACAGGGCATGCAACAAGATGACGGTCAAATGCTTCGACCACTGCTCAGTATCTGGCGGAGCCAGATTGAGACGTATCTGACGTGCATTGACCTGCACGCCTATCGAGATCCAGCCAATAACTCCCCGGCCTTTCGGCGGAATCGCATAAGACATGAACTCGTCCCATTGCTGGAACGCATATATCCCGGCGCCCGTCGAGCCGTGCTGCGCAGCGCAGCCCTCGCTGAACAATCGACAGCGCCAACCGTACACGCGATAACGGACATCCGTATGCCTGTCGCAACAAGTCGCCGGGCCGTGGAACCAGGTCCATTACGTCAAACCCTGACCGCAGCCATGCGGAAAGAACCGAATGCTGTTGGGCAACTGAGCGCCGGGATTTGGCGGCGGTTGGAGCAAGCTTTAACTCATAATGCATCGGGAATCTGGGTTCAGCTTCCTGCCCATAGGTGGGCATTTGTACGCGACCGAGCAATCGCGATTTATCGTGAGCGCGTAAGCGATGCTCCCGTCACGACGCCTATCCCACTGGAAATTGGGAACACTATCGAGTTTCCTAACTGTCTCGTGAGGATCGAGCGAATCCGCTCAGCGGATCGCCATTCGATTGATCCGCGCACACACTTCCTGGCTGACGTCCCTTCAGAATCTTGCCTATTCGTTCGGACACCAAAGCCCGGAGACCAGATAGTTTCGCCAGCAGACGGAAAGCCCCACGACCTGACGCGGTATTTGAAACGGTGCCGTATACCGGGAGCCTTACGTCCCGGCACACCAATCCTCGTGATAAATCAAAGATTGGCCTGTGTTCTAGGCGTCGCCGTAAGCGAAGATTTCAAACCAAACCATGAAAGCGAAACGTTACTTGCGGTATCAGCAACATGGACGCCATTCGTATAACCTACCGTCCAGGGAGTTTCATTACAGATCTACATGTCCGGTACACATACACTCTCTCACAGGCCGGAATCTGAGTCTCAGTTCCATGAGTGCTTGATATACTTAATGTCTTCCCCGCAGCAAAGCGTTTGTATCGTTCTGACACAGAACGAAAGGCTGCCGTTCGATGAATAATCGACTTGTACGTAACGGCTTCATGTACATCGTGTTGGCCGTTGCAATTCTTGTAGTTCTGTTCGTGATGTTTAATCCAGGACCTCGCGAGCAGCATGTTCCCATTTCAACCCTGCTTGCCGACGTCCAGGGTTCAGCTAAACGTGGAAACCGACCACACATTCAAGTCGGAGGATCAGAAATCTCAGCTAATGTGGACGGGCGCATGCTGGCTGCTGTTGTTGACAACAACTTTTCAATCAGCGATGAACTTGAGGCGCGTGGCCTAAACACCGCTGGCGAACAGGTTTCTGTCGAGTATGACGAGCCGAGCAACGCGCCCACGCTTATCAGCATCCTTACCTCAATATTGCCCTTGCTGATCTTCGTAGGTTTGCTGGTATTCATGATGCGACAAGCGCAAGGATCAAACTCTCAAGCCCTTAGTTTTGGCAAGAGTCGCGCCCGCTTGGTGACCGCCAACAGGCCAAAGGTTACGTTCAAAGATGTTCAAGGCGTTGACGAAGCCAAACAGGAACTTGCGGAGGTTGTTGAGTTCCTGAAATACCCCGAGAAGTTCACAAAGATCGGTGCTGAGATCCCAAAGGGTGTTTTACTTGTTGGACCCCCGGGTACTGGCAAAACTTTTCTGTCAAAAGCCGTGGCCGGTGAGGCTGGTGTCCCTTTCTTTAGTATCAGTGGGTCTGAGTTCGTTGAAATGTTCGTCGGCGTTGGGGCCTCACGGGTCCGCGACCTATTTGAGAAGGCCAAGCAACACGCACCGGCTCTCGTTTTTATTGACGAAATAGATGCTGTCGGTCGCCAACGTGGGGCCGGCCTTGGCGGTAGTCATGACGAGCGTGAGCAGACTCTTAATCAAATTTTGGTCGAGATGGATGGCTTCGAAAGTGAGCAAACGGTCATTGTTCTCGCAGCCACTAATCGACCAGACGTCCTTGACCCGGCACTGTTGCGACCCGGCAGATTCGACCGTCGGGTCACCCTCGACCTCCCAGACATCAAAGGGCGCGAGGCGATACTTCGAGTTCATGCGCGCGAGAAGCCTCTGGATCCAGATGTGGATCTTGAAACTGTCGGCAAGCAAACGCCCGGGTTCTCAGGCGCCGACCTGAAAAACCTGCTCAACGAAGGGGCCATTCTGGCAGCCCGGCGCAACCGGTCCGCCATAGGTATGTTCGAAATCGATGAGGCCATTGACCGCTTGATCGCAGGTCCGCAGCGCAAGAGTCGAGTAATGAGTGATCAAGAGAAACGAGTAACTGCGTACCACGAAATCGGCCACGCCCTTGTGGCCCACATGCTGAAAAGAGCGGACCCGGTCTACAAAGTCACGATTCTTCCCCGTGGTCAGATGGGCGGCTATACACGTTTGCAACCCCCTGAGGATCGCAACCTCTATACGAAAAGCTTTTTTGAGGATCTATTGGCTATGACCATGGGCGGACATGCTTCCGAGGTTCTTACGTTTGGCGAAATGTCCACCGGTCCTAGCAATGACATCCAGCAAGCTACGGAGACGGCACGACGCATGGTGACCCAATACGGCATGAGTCCAAAACTCGGTCCCCGAGCATTTGGTCGGCGTGAGGAACTCGTGTTTCTCGGGCGTGATATTGCGGAACAACGAAACTATAGCGAGCGGGTCGCTGAAGAAATTGATGCCGAAGTCTCACATTTGATCGATGATGCCCACCGTCGTGCCATGGAGATCTTGGCCCGACACGAAGAACTTCTCGACATGCTGTCCGAACGTCTTATTGAGGTTGAGACTCTTGATGCTGAAGAATTTACACGTCTGATTAGCACGTTCGGCGATCAGGCTCCTGTGGTAAGTGACACCACGGAACCCGCCACACAGGCTGACATGATCGATGACGACGCCTCACCCCGCGAACGGCCGCCTACACCTAAACAGCAACCTGCTGAAGGCACCATTTAGCTAGAACTCAGTATCTGCAGCGGTCGTCTTTGATAAACAGATCATGTCTCCGTATTTAATCGCCTCGCCACTGCCGCCACAGCAAAACTCCTCGAGTAATTGGCAATCGGACGAGACTTCGATACTGGTTCTGTAGACGGGCCGAAAGACTAGGAGCCGCATAACGCACTCGACCAATGGCTGGCGTAACCGCCCGAGTGGCTATTGCGCGACGAAGATCGGCGGCCGTTCGTCCTTCAAACAGGGAAACAGCCCGAGCCAGATCACCAAAGTGGGCATCGCTGGATCCAACTACAGCACCTATCCGATCGTGTTCCTCCTGCATGAAACGCTGGAAGCGCTTACGGGCACCTTGACGCATGTATGGATTCTCCGCCTCGATCCCATCAAACCGGCATCTCTCAAGCGCCTTCCGGAGTCGCCCGGCAGAAATTGATGACGGCAGACCGAGAAACGGATGCGCCACAATCGCTAGTCCGCCCTGCGCATGAATAGCATTGACCGTGTGGGCCACTGAACGAAAAATTTCTGGCGGACGCTCAAGAAATAATCCCACGATGTGGTCCTGGCGGCGGGTAGTGACTTCCATCCCAACCACAACTTCAACCCGCGCTCCAACTCGCAACGCGTAATCCCGAGCACGTAACGCTCCCGTCATCGTGTCGTGGTCCGTAACAGCCAGTACATCAAGCCCAACATGCTCAGCGATTTCAACAAGGTTTTCTGGCGAGACTGTGCCGTCGCTGGCCGTAGTGTGACAATGCAATTCGGCCACCCCCCAATCACCAGATGGCGAAGGTGGGCAATCTGCAGGTAGGCATAGGCGACTATCTCGGGAAGAGGTCACAACTCATATGTCAGGTAATCGTCGGTGTAACGGTATTCTGGGTGATAGGACCCGGGTTACGCTAACGTCCTCGGAGGTAGCCCACGCCAAGCGCAGGGCTTCTGGACTGATCAACTACGCTTCTAGCTATATAAAGATAAGAGTCAACACGCTGTGAACAGCCAACCAGTCGGTCCTAGATGGAGCGTTGAGGAGTTCCCGTCGAGCTACAACGAAACTCCCATCGAATGGGACCCGGATCAATTCGATACCGCAGCTATGCCGTTTATTGTAGCCATCCGGCAGCATTTCTGGTCATGGCGGATTACCAAGTTTCACGCGGGAACCGGTTCCCTCACCGTGGACGTTGCAATCCCAAGCGCCATGCCTGACGGGTTCACAATGATCGGGTACGACGCCGGCGACGTCCCGCCAAACACCCTGGTAGGAGAATTCGAGAGTTTGCTTCAGGCGATGGGCAGCATCCTCTTAGACAGCCCCTGGACATACCGTCTTCAGATACAAAGCGGTTCGGAACCCGAACTGTTTGAAGGCACCTTCGGCGGATCGGAGCTACCCACTGATGAAGCCCAATAGCCAGGACGCAACACAGATCGCAGATACCACGTATTTGGGTGACTACGCCGGATGGGTCTCTTCAATTCACACCGTCGAAGCACGTGCGCTTGTCGCCGCTATTCGAGAAGCCAAAGATCGCGATCTTCGCAAGGCCTTGAGCACGCGCCTGGTCCAGTCACGCGTCAATGCGTTGCTCTCGATCGGATACTTCTATGTAGCGATCCGTGACCGCTTTGGCACATCCCTGCTTCACGCCCGGCTCAACGCTAGCGTGGCCGACGCCCGTGATGCTCTGCGGAAATGTTCCGATACCACGACGAATGGCTTCTGGTCCTTTCTACACATCCCTGATCCCGACACCCTGCGAAGCCATAAGATCGGCGCCCAAGTGATCAATCAATACGTTGATTCCGGGGAACAGCGCTTAGCGAATGCGCCACGAATTGGACAGCTCGCCCGTCAGGACATGCTGCTGAGCACCATGGCGGCTCATCGATCAAATCGGGTCATCTTGAGCTCGCCACGGAGCGTCAGTCTCATCAAGACCGGCCAGGAATCTGAACTGCATGGGCTCAGCAATACAGCGTTTTACCTCGTTGATATATCGACTGGCCAGTTCGCTGACTCCAGCGATCTCGTCGCTGTGGCAAGCCCCACTACCCCCGCTGTAGTCGAGGACATCGCCGAGGAGATTGAGTTCATCGATACTGAGGCTGCAGCAACGGCAACACTCATGGCGACCGTGGCCAAGGCCGGCCTGCTTTACATGGACAGTACGCCGCAGAATCCCTAAACGTGCATCTCTGCTCGAAACCGGTCGTAGATACCGGCGATGTCAGCTTCTTCACAACTGCCATCGTGCGCGACAAAACGCGCGCCAACGGTATAGGCCTCCCCGGAAGCAAGATCGATCGAAGCATGTCGAAACGGACTTACATAAACAGGCCCGTAGTCACGAGTAAACCAAGGAATCCCTTCGTTGCCCGGATGCGGAAAGACGGCCACGCCGGCCGTCTCCGTTCGACTGATCGGCCCCGCGTAGTCCACCCACGCTGACACCTGGTCAAAGGTCTGGGCTTCGTTGACGGCCCCATCCGCATTCACAATTCGACCACCATCCAGAACATCAATTTGGTCGGCTACCCGAACTGCGAGACCGGCCTCCTTCGTCTGGCCCAAGCACACCCCTGAACGTCCCACGTGCAGCGTCACCACCACGTCGACCATCGTATGATCAGGCCGCTCGCCAACCGTGATGACCCGCGCATCGGTCAGCCGGGTTTCCCCTTGGCCGTCACGCCAGTCCACGGCTTGACGAAACACCACGCCATCCGGGCCAATATCCGTCTCGGTCGATGTCACAACCATGCGAGGACACGGCTTTGGCTGAGTTGTTCGTCCGTAACGAGACTCCGGCGCCCAGAAGTCCACCCCATTCACGATTTCGTGAGCGAACCAGATACCCAAATGATGTAAGTGATCAGCTGGTGCAATCTGCGTCACAACGTGACCACGAGGTGTAATGACAGGATGAACATATGGTCGAAACTGACCCTGTTGGACGGCCGCTACGTAACGACCATCAGCATAAACTTTTAGTTGGTGTTGTAATTCCCGGACTTCGTACACCGGCATAGGAAAAATGTATTTCTGGAACAGGTAGAACAAGCAAGCTTACCGGGCTTCACATGGGCTACGTGACACCTGCTCATATCCCCAAAATCTCGTAGCCTTGGCAGGCTCACTAGGGCAAAGGCCGTGATCGTGACCGGGCAAATCAAACTGCCGAATTCGCCGATGGCAATAATTGCCATCGCGCTATTGCTAGCTCTTCTAGCACCGCTGGCACTGATAATCGTGGTGGTGACGATTATCTTCGCCCTAGCCGGGGCCGTCGTTTTGGCGGTCATCTCTGTGTTTCGGCCTGAGTTACGCCGAAAGCTCGCAAAGATATGGCGTGCACTACGGGTCCTTCGTAACTATCGTCGCCAGCAGCACGAGCCCAGAGTCACCGTTGTGGATGTTGAGGAAGTAGATCGGCACTGATCAGTTCCCAGACCCTCCCCGTACACAGAAGGCCTCATGCGGTGCGCAGCTCGTACCCAAGAACGAAGACGTGCCACACTGACAGTCTTCTGTGATTACTCGTTAGGACACGTCAACAACCGTCCCGAGCTCGGTTGACTGAGCGACAGCATCGACGACCTGGACCGTTGTCAGGTTGTTCCGGCCAGAAAGTTCAGTGTCCTCACCCTTCAATATCTGGCGGGCAAACATGTCCGAAATTTGCTCGTCTTCTGTCATACCGTTGGGCGGTTCATCGACGTCGAGTGCTTCAACCTCAGCTCCTTGCTTCACTACCAACGAGGCATCGCCCGCACCGCCCGTCGGGCTTACCGCGGCTATCGCCGCATCAGCGCACTCAATCGTGAAATGAAATTCAGCATGCCGCGCTTGTGAGGTCCCCACGTATGTCGCCGACGAAGCATCGTCAAACTCTATGGTCGCGTGAGCCAGTGAAGGAGTTGGCCAATTCCCCCACGGCGGCTCCACACTAAGTCCCCGTACCCGGACAGGCGTACGTGGAATCGTAGCTATCAAGGTGTCGAGTTGGTGCACACCTTGTTGCCAGAGATGCATGTGCGGTGAGTTGTGATACGGCCTGTTACGGGGCTTGTCATGGATCATGACCGCATATCCCGGTGGCCCGAATGTCTCTTCCTCCAGATGCCGACGCATCGTCTTGAAGACAGGGTTCAGTCGATCATTCTGCGTCACAAGTAGCTGCACACCCTGACGTTCAGCGGTCGCAACTGCTCGCTCCGCATCCGCCAAGTCCACCGTAAAAGGCTTCTCCACCATGACGTGCTTTCCGGCAGCCAACGCCTCATCGATAAACGGCGCATGCAGCATTACCGGGGTAACGACCACGACGGCCTCGCAGTCATGCTCGCCGAGAGCTTCGGCTAACGTACCGTACGAGGCATCCTCGCCCAGCCCCGATAGCTCACGACCCTTGGCCAGAAACTCCTGGTTGGTATCAACTAATGCCACGGGTTCGTAAACCTCAGAATCTGACATCACGCCTAAATGGGCACGGGCACGATTCCAAGCGCCAACATGAATTGTCCGAATGGCCATGCGTTCCTACCTCCATGGTGTCGAAGTCACCATTATGAACCGTCAGTTGATAGACGTCGTTACCGCACGACATCCGCAGACCAGTCCAAATTACCTACAATCGTGTATCTCCTCCTGTGAAAGAACGTCCTGTGTCCCACGAAGCCCGTCTTACAAGTCTCGGTCTTACCCTTCCTGAAGCACCGACCCCAATGGCCGCCTACGTGCCTGCTCTGCAAACCGACGACCTGCTGTGGATCGCGGGCCAGCCGCCAGGTGGCAATTGGAAGGGCCGTGTTGGCGAAGCCTACGATGTCCCAACTGGCGCCCGCGCCGCACGTGATGCCGGCCTCAACATCCTTGCCCAGGTGCGGAAAGCGGCAGGAAGCCTCGACGCCGTGGTTCGAGTCGTCAAGGTTGTCGGCTTTGTGAATGCCGCTCCTGAAGTTGATGACGTGCATCTCGTCGTCAACGGGTGCTCAGAGCTCATGCAAGAAGTGTTTGGCGAGGCTGGCCGGCACACACGCTCGGCCGTCGGCTGTAGCACGCTGCCGATGCAGATACCGGTGGAGATCGAGGCGGTATTTCAGCTGCGCTCACCATAAAGAGCGCGAAGACGTCTCACGACACCGGGCGATAACCAGAAACGAAACAACCATCCCCATGGTTCTCTGATCTTTCGTCAGTTGCATGACACACCCGTCCTCTGTAGCACTTTCACAAATTAGTCCTAAAAGCACGCAAGCGACCCACAAAGGGGTCGCTTGTGCTCATGGCTTTCCAGACACCTCATATTCCGTACCCGGTGTCACGAATTATTAGTTGACGTTCACCTCACATACGGAAGCACCTGAAAAGCCACGTTTAGCATCACCCATATGTATCACCCCCTCAGCGTTTCGGTCCGTCGGCACGTCGCCGATTCCCGTTATGACACCATTATGCCGACCCTGCGAACCACAAACAACAGTGTCCATACGCACGCCCTCACACCTGAACTCTTACTTCTGACTTGTTAGGTGAGCCCTGGCTACCCCCTTTAAGCAGGACGCAATCCGCGCAGCTCATGACTGAGTTCACGCGCCATCAGAATCTCTCCAGCTTCGGCCACCGGCATCCCCGCAAACAAGACCTCGTTCATCAACTCAATAATCGGCATCTCCACACCGAGTCGAGTCGACACCACAAGTGCGCCTCGCGCAGTGTCAACACCTTCAGCCACCATCACCATGTGTGATTGAATTTCCTCCAGCGACCGTCCCTCCGCCAGAGCCTTCCCCACATAGTGATTCCGGGAATGCGTACTGGCACATGTCGCGATCAGATCACCCATACCGGCCAACCCAGCAAACGTTAGTGGATCGGCACCCGCGGTTACGCCCAGACGGGTGATTTCCGCCAACCCACGTGTCATCAAGGCCGCTTTCGCGTTATCGCCGAACCGAAGCCCGTCCGCCATCCCCGCACCGATTGCAATCACGTTCTTCAGCGCGCCGGCTAGTTCTACCCCGACAACATCACCGCTGACATAGGTTCGAAATGTCGGTGCGCGAAGACGCGCCTGCACCTGCGTCGCAAGCACGGAAGACGTGGCGGCCACAACCGAAGTTGCCGGTTCTCCAACCACGATTTCGCGGGCAAGGTTCGGGCCGGACAACACCGCGAATCGGTTTAATACGTCAGAACCAGAAATCCGAGTCAGCACCTCGCTCACTCGCTCACCGGAACGTGGCATAAGACCTTTAATGCCGCTGACCACTATGGCGGTCGAATCAATACCAGCCGCGATTTCTCGCCAATTCTCTTCGAGTCGACGCATGGGAACAGCCACAATCACAACATCGGCTTCTGCAAGCACCGCTTCTAGCTCGTGTTCAATCTGAACCGTCGCGGGCAAGGTCACGCCTGGAAGAAACCTGACATTCTCCCGCCGCGCGGCAGTTTCGCGAGCTTCGTCATAGTTATGCATCCAGAGCGAACACGCGCCCTGGGCCTGAGCCACGATGATGGCAAGTGTCGTCCCCCACGATCCAGATCCAATGACCGCAACCTGGCCCATGTGATACCTCCCACCCAAAGTTCGCCATTGAGCTATCAGTCTAGTTCTCAGAAGACGTTCCGGTCTGCTTATTGAGGTCGACCCCACCAATTCCGTCCCCATCTCTTCTGAGCACGGAATTGTGTGGTGGATTCATCGGGCGCCGATGCTAGCCTTGAGATCCATAGTTCAATCTTAGTCACGCAGTGCCTCATGACATGAGGACTGGTGCTTTTCCAGAGGCCTCATGGCAGACGAACGACTCGAACAGGTGACTGAAGCTCTCAAGCACGTCGTTGATCCTGACCGACAACGTGATGTGGTGGGCGCCAAGATGGTGCGTGACATCAGCGTCGATGGAACGACAATCAGCCTAACGGTCGCTCTATCGTCTCCTGACAGTCCTCATCGTGCGCAGATCGAACAAGGGATCAGAACAGCGCTCGGGAACCTTGAATGGCCCACCGACATTGAACTCTCTTGGACTGCCGAAGTATCTGCGAACACCGGTTTTGGGCAGGAGGGCCAAACCATACCTGGTGTCAAAAACACCATTGCTATCGCCAGTGGAAAAGGCGGCGTCGGAAAATCAACCGTCGCAGCAAATTTGGCTGTAGCGCTGCGAGAGCTTGGGACGAAGGTTGGCTTGCTCGATTGCGACATTTACGGCCCCAACATTCCTGGGATGCTAGGCGTTAACGGCCGGCCGGTACTCGAAGACGACAAGATCCAACCGCTGGCAGGCTTCGGCGTACCGGTAATGTCCATGGGGTTTCTGACTGATCCGGGCCAGGCAATCATTTGGCGGGGCCCCATGATTGCTCAAGCCTTACGCCAGCTCGTGCATGACGTAGCGTGGGGAGAACTTGACTATCTCGTAGTGGATCTTCCGCCCGGAACTGGCGACGCGCCCCTTTCCCTCTCCCAACTCCTACCACTCTCAGGCGCTGTCATCGTAAGTACGCCCCAAGACGTCGCGTTGCAGGATGTCCGACGCGGGATCGCAATGTTCGAAACGCTACGAGTTCCCGTGCTCGGGGTTATCGAGAACATGTCGTATTTTGTCAGCCCTGACACCGGTGCACGGTTTGAGATCTTTGACCACGGAGGAGCAAAACGAGCCGCCGAGGAACTCGGCGTGCCATTCCTCGGCGAAATTCCGCTCGATCCCGAAATTCGAATCGCGGCTGACAATGGACGACCGGTGACGTCACGAGGAAAGGATGACCCTGTTGCACGACCGTACTACGAGGCCGCCAGCCTTATAGGCTCCGAAGTAGCGCGTCTGAACGCTGCTAAGCCAGATCCACTGCCCGTCCTCTAATAGCCACCAAAAGTCAGTCGGCGTACGTCAGCACAGCGTGCACGTGACGTCCCTGTAGGTGCCTTCGCCCATCCAGACCTGCCAGCTCAATCAAGAATGATATTCCTATCAAGTCAGCGTCGAGACCATCCATGAGTCTCACTGCTGCTGCTGCAGTCCCTCCCGTCGCGAGTACATCGTCAATAAGCGCCACTCGATCACCAGGCTGTATCGCATCCCGGTGCACTTCAATCGCATCATTCCCGTATTCGAGCGCGTACTCAACGGCGGCCGTTTCAGAAGGCAACTTGTTGGGTTTCCGAAGCGGAATAAACCCGCAGTGAAGCCTCGCAGCAACCGCCGCTGCAAAGATAAACCCCCGCGCCTCAACCGCTGCAACGGCGACAAGACCCGCATCCGCGTACGGCCTCGCCAGAGCCTCAACCGACGCGGTAAAAGCATTGCCATCACGCAGGAGGGGGGTTATGTCCTTAAATAGGATTCCAGGCTTTGGAAAATCTGGCACATCGCGAATAAACGTTTTTAGATCAATGTCCACGGCTTAGCCCAATAGAGATGTCTGCGACAAATATTGGCACGATTCTTTGCAGTTCGGTCGATGAGTTCTACACTCGCCTCCAATAAATTCACCTTCGAGACCGTATGCCCGCATATACATACGAATGCCCACAATGCGAAACCGTCTTTGATGTGCACCGACGAATGACTGACGATAGCCCGGTGGTCTGCACGACCTGCACCAGTAACCGTGTACGGCAGGTGTATTACGCCCCAGCAATGGTGGGGCGGACATCGTCGGCCCCGTCTGGGGCATCAGCAGCCAATGCCGCATATTCGAGTTCGAGCGGCGGATGCTGTGGAGGCGCCTGCGGCTGTTAAGAATACTGGCTGTGCGCCTCTTAGTAGGGACAGTCCTCAGCACCTGCGGTGATGACAGCAAATATGGCGGCGCTAAGAGCGGTGCTTTCAACTATTGTCCGAACTGCGCTAATTATGGCGGGTGATTGTTCGAGCTTTCCAACAACCAAATCACGATGGTTGACTTACGGTAGAAGGCGACCTGTGCGTCCCCTAGTGGCGGACAAGTCCATTGCGAAGCCCTCGGCATACTCAACCCCCGCCTGCAATCCTCGATAGGCCGACACTCGGTTAGCCGCATCCGTGATCGCCACACCCCGCTGCTCCTGAAACCACGCCGCTAGCGTCCCGTGTGCCTCAAGCGCCTGGTGTTTCACCGTCACAACGCTTGACACATCCACGTATTCCGTAGGAACAAAACCAGCATTCCAGCGAGAATCATATGCTGCCAGTACAGGCGCAGCATCGAGTACGACCGAATCACTTTGTACGTTTGGTGCTGCCGCCATCTCCAGTGCCGCTGCCGTTAAGTCCCACGCCCCACGCACGTCAATGGATGCATCAGGCTCAGGGGCGGGGGCCAAAACAATCTTCGGGGACCGATAACGGAACAATTCAACAAACTTCATCCGTGTAACGGCATCACTTACCACCGCAAAGTCAGAGTGGCCTACCCATACCAAGTCAGCACCGAGACATTCGGCCGCGATCTCCGACTCAGCCCGCCGTTGCTCCCCCAGCTCAACCGGCGAGAGACCGGCTGGAGCTGAGTTGCCCGTCGCTATCGACACCATCGTCACGCTATCACCACGCGCAACCATCTTCGCTACGGTGCCGCCGACTGAAAACTCAGCGTCGCCGGGTCTTGCCGCAATCACAACTACGTGCATTCCACCGCCTCATTCACAAATGACCCACGGGAATGTCGAGAGTATCTACCCCAAACCACCGCTTCTTGCGCAACAATTGCGTTTTGGAAACCGGAAACTGCCCGTGGCCGCTCAGAAAGACCAAAGTAACAGCTTCTTTGACGAAGCTGAGATCTATGTGCGTGCAGGCGCGGGTGGCGACGGATCATCACACTTCCGACGAGAAAAATATGTTCCGCGGGGTGGCCCCGACGGCGGAGATGGTGGCCGTGGCGGCGACGTCATTGTCCGGGCGCGCAAGGATCTTCATGCGCTAACCGCCTTTCGCTATCGACGCAAGTTCGTCGCATCCAACGGCGGGGCTGGAAGTCGCCAGCAGCGGCACGGGAGTAATGGCCAAAGCGTGACGATAGACGTGCCTTGCGGCACGGTGCTTCTTGAAAAGCAGAGCGGTCAGGTCATCGCCGACCTCGTCGACGAAGAACAATCGGTCATCGTTGCTCATGGAGGGAAAGGTGGGATTGGGAATGTCCACTTCAAGTCGTCACGTTTTCAAGCACCGACCCTGTCAACCCGTGGGGCTTCCGGTGCGGAATCGCATCTGCGATTAGAGCTTGAGCTAATCGCCGATGTCGGTCTTGTCGGAGCACCTAACGCAGGAAAGTCGTCATTACTGGCACGACTCAGTGCCGCTCGTCCCAAGGTCGCCCCGTACCCATTCACAACGCTTGAGCCAATTTTGGGCGTCGTGAGTGGAGGGGATTCCGGCATCGTGTTCGCGGACGTACCTGGCTTGATTGACGGTGCAAGTCAGGGTGCCGGCCTTGGGGTGAAGTTCCTCCGACACGTTCGGCGCGCCCGCGTGCTTGTCCATGTGGTCGACGGCTCTGGCATTGAGACAGATCCTTACGAAGCCTTCCGATCGATTGACGGCGAACTTGAGACCTTTGACACCACCTTGATGGACCGACCACGAATCGTGGCCTTCAACAAGATGGACCTGAGCGAAGCACGGCGTGCATGGCCTGATTTTGAGGCCCAAGCGCTAGCCGAAGGATATGAAGCGGTACCAATCTCGGTAGCCACCGGCAATGGGCTCGACAAACTCGTGGGTCGCGTCATCGCGTTACTAGCCGAGGCTCCGAAACCTGACCGTCCAGAGCTCCGAGAAACCGCGGTGCTACGACCGGCGCCCGTCGACCAAGACGCGCAACTGCTTCGAAGATCCGATGGGGCCTACGTCATACGTGATAAGCGTCTGGAGAATCTCGCAGAAAAGTTGAACTTTGATACCCCTGATGCCGCCGCCTACTTTCAGCGACAACTAGATCGCCGCGGAATCACGGAACGGCTTGAACGGGTCGGGACCATGCCGGGCGATACCGTAATCGTCGGTAATCTCGAGTTTGAGTGGGATGGCTCGGCCCTGTGATAGCTTCAGCGCTCGGGGCTTGTCGGAATCTCGGCTGCATCTCCGCTCCCTATAGCTGGTCGGGCATATCCGACGGCTGCAGCAGCGGGTATGGGTTCAGGCCGTTTCAGGCACCCAGAGCCACCTCAGCATTTGGCTGTTCGTCCCAGGAGGTTTGCAAATGCAGCAACCATACCGTTGTCATAAATGTGATAGTAGCGAATACAGAACCGGTGAGTTACGTACTACCGGATCCGGTCTCACGCGCTTTCTGAACATACAGAACCAGAAGTACGGCACGGTGTCGTGTGCTGACTGTGGGTATACGGAGATTTACAGGCAGGATGGTGCTGGAAAATTAGGCAATATATTAGATCTGTTTACCAACTAAGTGTGTTTATTTCTCTGAACCAACGTGCTGAGTAGCGGAGTCCTTCAATGAGTTCTGGCAACGGTGACGATCGACTGAGCCGGATGCGGCACTCCGCCGCGCATGTGTTAGCAACAGCAATGCTGGACTTGTTTCCTGACGCAGAGCTTGGAATTGGACCCCCGACTGACGACGGGTTTTATTACGACTTTCAACTTCCTAGAGCGCTTACACCTGATGATTTGCAGGCGCTCGAGGCTTCCATGCAACAACACAAGGAGTCCAACTACACATTCGAGTACTCGGAACACCGTCGCAACGAGGCCCTCGCATACTTCAAGGACCACAATCAGCCGTTCAAAGTTGAGTTGATCAACGATCTTCCAGACGACGAGACGATCAGCTATTTCACGTCCGGACCTTTTGTGGACTTATGCCGAGGTCCCCACGTCGATACCACAGGAGACATCGGTGCCTTCAAATTGCTCTCAATCGCAGGCGCCTATTGGCGCGGTGATGAGCATCGACCACAATTACAGCGTGTGTACGGAACCGCTTTTGAAACAGAAGAGGAGCTCACAGCTCATCTGGATCGACTTGAAGAAGCCCGACGTCGCGATCACCGTACCCTGGCGCGGGATCTCGACCTCTTTTCCATCAATCCGTCCGTTGGGGCAGGTCTAGTTCTCTGGCATCCCAAAGGCGCACAAATTCGTGAGTTGCTCGAAACCTATTGGCGCGAGGAACATCGGAAACGCGGATACGACATGGTGTACACACCGCACATCGGACGTCGAGAACTATGGGAAACCAGTGGACATACGCAATGGTTTGCTGATGGCCTCTTCCCCGAGATGGAGCTTGAGCACCAAACCTTTATCAATAAGCCCATGAACTGTCCTTTCCATGTTCAAATATATGCTTCCCAAACCCGAAGTTATCGGGATCTTCCGCTTCGGTTTGGCGAACTAGGAACGGTTTACCGATTCGAGCGCTCCGGCACTCTGCACGGCGCCCTCCGAGTTCGTGGTTTGACGCAGGACGATGCACACATTTTTTGTCGCCAAGATCAGTTTGCTGATGAGGTCAGCGGGGCGCTTGATCTCGCGAAAAGTGTGTACTCAACGTTTGGGTTTGATAACTATAAAGTGGATCTGAGTGTTCGGGACACGGCAGGGCAGGGAAAGTTTGTCGGCAGCGATGATCTATGGGGGTTGGCCGAACAAGGTCTGATCGATGCTCTTGAGCGGCACGGCATCCCCTACGATCGTGTTGAGGGAGAAGCAGCCTTTTATGGACCCAAGATTGATATTCAAGTCGCCGACGCTATTGGCCGCATGTGGCAACTTACGACCATTCAGGTCGACTTTAATCTTCCTGAGCGCTTCGACATTTCGTACGAAGCAGAAGACGGTACCCGCAAACGACCTGTCATGGTCCACCGCGCTATTTTTGGAGCAATGGAACGGTTTTTTGCCGTGCTGACAGAGCACTTCGCCGGGGCGTTCCCGGTGTGGCTCGCTCCGGTTCAAGTCGTGGTTGTCCCTATTGCTGACCGTCACGTGCCCTATTGCACCGACGTAGCCAATCGACTGATTGACGCTGGCCTACGTGTTGACATTGATCAGCGCGCCGAACGTATGAATCGAAAAATTCGAGACGCCCAACTTCAGAAGATCCCCTACATGCTGATCGCTGGGGATCGGGACATCGAAGCAGCACAAGTTTCTGTTCGACTCCGAACCGGAGGCGATGTGGGGGGACAATCCGTGGAACAGTTCCTCACCTCGGTTATGCCCATTGTTGAGTCACGGGATCCCGTCGATCTGGGATTTAGCGCATAAAACTGACCATGGAACCAACCATATTGACCACAATAACGAACGTCTGACCTGTCTCCAGTGGATACGACAATCGAGTAACTACGTGTATTCGACGGACTAACACCATATGGCGCACGTCAGTTATGACTTCAGCGGACATTCGGCCCTTGTAACAGGCGGAACCCAGGGTATTGGCCTGTCCATCGCAGAAGCGTTTGTCCGCGCAGGGGCAAATGTAGCGATTTGCGCCCGTACTGACACCGACGTCACCAAGACATGCCACTCGCTTAGAGGTCTTGGAGCCGGCACGGTCTGTGGCGTTACGGCTGATCTCGCTGAACCGAATGCGCCAGCGTCCGTATTCGCAGAAGCCGCCGATTGCCTGGGAAATATCGATGTCCTTGTGAACAACGCGGCGGCTCAAGGTAACTTTCCCTTTCCTGAGATGGATGGAGAACGCTGGCGCTGGATGGCTGAAGTCAATCTGCACGCCCCTTTTGAATTGTCACGCCTGTTTGTGCTGGCGCTTCAGAAGCGTGGCCAAGGCGGATCCATTGTGAACATGGTGACGACCCAGGTAATGCGCCACGCAAGAGGCCGGGTTGGCTACGGGGCCACCAAGCTTGGGCTTGTAGGCATCACACAAACCATGGCTCTCGAGCTAGCTGGCACAGGAATCCGGGTAAATGCTGTGGCTCCCGCTTTCGTCGATGTGCCAAGGGTGTATCGAGATTTCGATGACGTTGAAGACCGAATGGCCGGTATGCCGTCCGGACGTTTTATCCGCCCAGATGAAATTGCCGATGCAACCCTTTTTCTCGCGTCCGATGCAGCGGAGTCCATTAGCGGTGTGGTCCTCCCAGTGGACGGCGCTCATCACATCGACGGCACCTGGGTACGTGACTGACACGCAGCAAGCAGCGCGGGCACGCAAGGCGATCCGTCTGGGCTACGACATTCGCGCCCAAGAATTCGGGGAGAATTCCAGCCATCAACAGCCCACCGTTCCCCAAGACTTCGCTGTCAAAACCGGGGACGTTGTCCTCGATATCGGTTGTGGCACGGGGCGTTCAACAGTCCCGCTTGTAGCTTCTCCAGCATCTCAGGTTGTAGGTCTGGACCTATCGCGAGGCATGCTGAGGCGGGCCCTCACGGCACTGCCCCCAACACGCACCGCACTGATTGAAGGTGATGCCGAAGTGCTTCCACTTGGCGACCAATCAATCGACCACATCGCCAGTCGTCGGGCCCTTAGCCACCTGCCCGACCAGTGCACGGTGTTTCAGGAAATGTGGCGAGTCCTCCGCCCGGGTGGCACATTGGACATCACACAATTTGGCGATCGGATTCTCGGCCGGCCTATAGAACGGATCTTCCGGTCGGTCCTGCGTGATATCACTGGTGCAAAAGCCACGACGCTGATTGGGCTGTTTCGTCCCCCCTCAATCGGCAGTGTTGAGGCGGTAAGTCGGGCGGCAGGTTTTGAAACAATCGATTTGCTCGCCACAACTACCCATCGTCGAGTCGATCCCGAACGTGCCGCACATAGTTTGTTGCTTGCAACCACTTACATCTGTGCCCAACTGGATACCGTCCAACAAACCTCTCTGGCCAAGCGGATGCGGGCTGCAGCCAAATCTAGAGCTGACGCTGACGGACTAGCAGACTGGACGTACGAGATTAGATTACGTGCAAGGAAGACCGCTTCGTGAACCTGTTGGTGACAAATGACGATGGCATCGATGACCAGGGCATTTGGATGCTAGCGGAGCAGCTTGCAACCGTTGGCGACGTCTCGCTGTATGCACCGGCCCGCAACTATAGCGGTGCTGGCATGTCGATTAAGTTACGACGAACATTTGACCTTGATTCGTGCCCCGCCCCGGATGGCTTTCCTCTCAACATTCCGGCGTTCTCGGTTGACGCCCCTCCAGCCACCGTTGCAGCTATCGGCACAGCACATGCGTTCGGGGGCAACACCCATGCTGTCATCTCAGGAATTAATGCTGGATGGAATCCTGGCGCCGAAGCCTACAAGGTTTCTGGCACAGTTGGCGCTGCAAGAGTTGCGGTTGAACGAGGTTTGTTGGGGATCGCTGTCTCGGCAGCGGGAGATGGGCGGTCGGCCTATCCGGCTATCGCTCTTGCCGCTAAACGCATGCTCATCGCAATTCAAGAAACCTTCGACCAGCTCCCAAACGTTCTGATTAACGTAAACATCCTGGCTAGCTTTTCCACTGATTCTCGAGTCCGACTCACCTCGCCCGGACCGTTCACGGTTTTCAGCAACCTTGTGCTCAAGAACTCCACGGTGGGGCTAAGCCAGACATCCATCGAGCTGGCTTACGGTGACTACTTCAGTTCGGGCTCCCAGCCGGAAGATGAACTCTCCGCTCTGGCCGATGGAATGGTTGCTGTCTCAGTAACCGGTCGCTCGCCAGGCTCGGTCCTGCTGGATCATCCGTGGCCGGCTATCGCGGCAGAATTTCGGCCATAAGCATGATCTTGACTTAACCATGGGTAAAGAAAAAGTAGGGATCCATGCCCAGTGAAGTAGCCCTGGATGAACTGCGGCTGCGCCTCCGTGAGGTTTCTGATCTGAGCGCGGCATCCTCTGTGCTCCATTGGGATCAAACGACATTCATGCCGGTTGGTGGAGCGTTAAGCCGCAGTCGGCAACTCGCCCTACTTGGACGATTAGGCCATGAGCGAGCCACTGATCCTGAGCTCGGCGTTTTACTTGACCGTCTGATGCCATATGCCGAATCCCTGCCCTCCGGCCACGATGACAGGGCGCTGATTGAAGTCGCCCAAAGGGATTTCGACCTCGCGATACGTGTCCCGGCTGAGTTCAGCGAGCGAGCAGCTGAGCACATGTCTACGACCTACGCAGCGTGGGTGAAGGCACGACCATGCAACGATTTTTCCGCCGTGCTAGAACCTTTGGAGACCACGCTGGCGTTAAGTCGAGAGTACTGCGGGTTTTTTCCCAATAGTGGCCATCTAGCCGATCCCTTGATTGACGCGGCTGATCATGGCATGACGGTTACACGCATTAGGCCAGTCTTTGCCGAGTTGCGGAAGGGCTTGATCTCGTTACTAGGTCAAATCTCGAACAGCGAACAGGTCGATGACGGGCCCATCCGAAACCATTTCCCAGCCGCGCAGCAGGCCAAATTCTCGAACACTGTGATTCGGGCCCTGGGCTATGACTTCGAGCGTGGCCGCTCGGACCCAACCGCACATCCTTTTATGACGAGATTCGCCCATGGCGACGTCCGGATTACAACACGAACCAACAAATTGTTTCTAGGCGAACACTTGTTCGTCACGATCCATGAGGCCGGGCATGCCCTGTATGAACAAGGAACACGTGCTGACGACGATGGCACGCCCCTCGGAGGTGGAACATCGTCGGGCATGCACGAAAGCCAGTCTCGATTGTGGGAAAACATTGTCGCTCGCAGCCCGGAATTTTGGTCCTATTGGTATCCACAACTACAGGCAGTGTTTCCCGAGCAGCTTCGGAACGTCAAACTCGACGAGTTTTACAACGCAATTAACCGGGTAGAGCCTTCACTGATTCGAACCGATGCCGATGAAGTCACATACAACCTTCACGTCATGCTTCGATTTGAACTTGAGCTCGACTTGCTGGAGGGAAAACTTTCGATAGCCGACCTTCCGAGCGCTTGGCACGAGCGTTACCTTGCTGATCTTGGAGTTATGGCCCCTGATGATCGAGATGGAGTACTGCAAGATGTGCACTGGTATGCCGGGTTTATCGGTGGCGCTTTTCAGGGATACACGCTCGGCAACATTATTGGTGCGCAATTATTTGACGCTGCACTCCGCGACACACCCGAAATCCATGCACAGATTGGCCGCGGTGAATACCAGCCGTTGCACGATTGGCTTCGAAAAAACATCTATCGGATCGGTCGACGTCGCACGCCGGATCAATTGATTGCTGATGTCACCGGCGGTCCTCTTGATGCCAAGCCTCTGCTCAATCGCCTGCACGCCAAGTTCTCCACGATCTATCCGGGCTAATCGCCGGTACGGACGAGCAAACACTCGCCGAGACAAAGGACCAGTACGGCACACCATATTGGGTCTGAGAAAACCAAATACTCGCCCATACCCTTGACTGAAGACCTATTCCTCGCCACCATCAGCACTCAAGGAGGCCTTCTATGGCTCAGGCGCTCATCACCGAACCTAAAGAAGCTGAAACGGTAGGGAAGCCCGTGACGTCCGGAACCATTGACACCGACGTCCACCCGTACCCGAACTCAATTGCTGACCTCACGCCGTTTCTATCCGCACGATGGGTCCAATATATTGAGCAGTCCGGTTTTAAGGGTCCGCCTGGCAATCAGTATCCAAAGGGGTACGAACTGGCTGGGCGTCGCGATGCATGGCCGCCAAATGGACGACGGGTAGGCTCCGATCACAATTTCACCCGTGAGCAATTACTCGATGAGTGGAACATCCAATATGCGGTGCTGAACCCACTGTACGGACACGAAAAAGTTCACAACGACGACTTCTCGATCGCGCTCGCCTCGGCGATCAATGCATGGATGAGCGCGATGTGGCTGGATAACGACGAACGCTGGCGTGGGTCGATTTCAGTTACCGCCAACCTGCCAGAAGCTGCTGCAGAAGAAATCCGAAGGGTGGCGAAAGACCCGAGGTACGTGCAAATTATTGTGACCGTTCGGTCCGAATCCCCCTACGGTAAACGGATCTTCCATCCGATCTTCGAAGCCGCCTGTGACGTTGGTCTTCCTGTCGGAATTCACTTCGGGACCTGGGGCAATAACCCGATTACTGCCGCCGGATGGCCCTCGTATTACCTTGAAGATCACACAGGAATGACCCAGGCCTTCGAGGCGCAGGTCTTGAGCCTGGTGTCTGAAGGTGTATTTGAGAAATTTCCAGATCTAAAGATTGCTCTGATTGAGGGCGGGTTTGCCTGGTTGCCTCCTCTGATGTGGAGATTTGACAAGAATTACAAGGGTCTCCGTGAAGAAGTGCCCTGGCTACGTCGACTTCCCAGCGAGTACATCCTGGAACATTTCCGGATGACAACCCAACCGATGGATGAACCACCGAACCCCCAACATTTTCTTCAAATTCTCGACATGATTGGCCGAGACGACTTCCTGATGTTTGCCACCGACTATCCTCACTGGGACTTTGACGCCCCCGATCGGGCGCTGCCATCTGTGGTGCGTGGAGACCTCCGAAACAAAATCATGTCAGAGAATGCGGCAGCGTTTTATGAGTTTGAGCGCGCATGACGTAGGTGCGGTAACCGATTTTGAGGTCGGCCAGCCGCAACGAATCGAGATCGACGGCCGGGCACTCGTGGTCGTTAACGCTGATGAAAAGTTTTACGCAGTTCGAGATACATGTCCCCACCAGGGAGCCCGGCTTTCAGATGGACGCTGCAAATCCCGCCTGCGAGTCACAGCCGTGGGCGTGCAGCCAGAGATCCAGGCGGATGATCTGGTCCTGCAATGCTCATGGCACGGCTGGACATTTGACCTGGATACTGGTCGTGCGCTCACTGAAACCGATAGCGCGCGCGTACGTACCTATGCAGTTCGAGTGCAGAACAGCCGCGTCCTTGTAGACATCACTTGAGCAACTGGTGACCGACGGCACCAACAATATCAATAGCCTGGTCGACCAGATGCGCATCGGGCGAACGAGAGCGGCCCTTGCTCTAACCGGTGGGGCTACCGGCGCGATTTCCGCGCTGTTGCGCCGACCTGGTGGCTCACGAACAGTCCTTGATGTGGCAATACCGTATGCACCTGAGGCCGTAGCCGCCTACCTAGGATTTCAGCCTCAACAAGCCGTGTCCGCCAGCACGGCTACAGCGCTCGCTCGTGTAGCCTTTGACCGAGCCCTATCGTTCCGACCGGACTCAACGATTCCAGTTGTTGGTCTCGGATGCACCGCGGCGCTCGCGACCGACCGTGTGCGTAAAGGTGCGGACAGGCTTCATGTCGCCACCTTTGATGGAACGCAAACCCTCTCGTACGTTCGGGAATTCGATACGTCCGAGCAGGATCGGGAGGAACAAGAAGCACGTTCAGAAGAGCTCGTGCTGACCGCACTTGCGGACGCAGTCGGCCATCCTGTGCTAGACGAAATCAAGCTTCTCCTTCCGGTTAAGCGAACTGAGGCATCCACAACCGATCCCCTCGAGGCTTTGCGCGACGGACGACAGCCGTGGCTTAGCGTCTATCAAGACGGTCGGTGGAGACCGGGTGGCACCCTGCCAGCAGCAATTGTCGCCGGATCATTCAATCCCCTACATGCCGGACATCGAGCGTTGTTTAACGCGGCACATTGTCGGGTCGGTGACAACGTGGCCTACGAGCTATCGGTTGAAAATGTAGATAAATCTCCTCTGCCAACTGAACTTGTTCTGGCTCGGTTATCTCAGTTCACGAACGACGCCCCTGTGATCGTCACCCACGCCGCGACATTTCTCGAAAAAGCCAAGTTGTTGCCAGGCGTCATGTTTGTGATCGGCGTTGATACGGCCCGCCGAATTATTGACCAACGGTACTACCCAGAAAATGTCTCGCTTACAGACGTGCTTGCACAACTTCGGTCACTAAACTGCCGCTTTCTTGTGGCGGGTCGGCTTGAAACTGATCGGTTCGTCGAGCTTTCAGATCTCGATCTGGCCGCAGACGCAACCGACCTTTTTGAAGCCGTTCCGGCTACTGAGTTACGCGTGGACATTTCATCGACCAAGTTGCGTGACAACCCCTAAGCGTCCCTTAGCACCTCGCGTCGGTAGCAAATCATTCAATCTTCGCCCGTAAGCACCCTGTCGTCGTCTACCATCAATAGTTGCCCACTCCCTCTTCATTGACCCGCAAAAACCACCACAATGCATGTAACAGACCCCGTGGATCCGGTAGAAGGCTTAGACCCCCAACAAGTACCGGACCCCAGCAGCACCGATCCAGACGCCACAGGAGCTATCGCCTTTCGCTGGTCACCCAGAACACGACGCACTGTCGGTCTAGGGATCGGAATCCTCACTGGTCTTGTTATCTGGGGTGCGCGAGACATCATCGGCCCATTCATCTGGGCAGGAATCTTTGCTTATATTTTCAACCCGGCCGTTGAACGACTTGTTCGCGTAGCCCGGATCCCTCGCGCGCTCGCAGTAGCGATTCTTTATGCCACGGGTGTCGGATTGCTTGTCCTGCTCGGAATATTCTTGGTGCCCCGGGTCACCGACGAATTGAATCGCTTGACCACCGAGTTACCGGCAATCGTGACAGAGGCCGAAGACGCATTACCTTCAGAGGTCTTAGGCCAGCCACTGGTTGTCCGGGACATCATTGACTCAGTGACCGCCGGCACAACAGGAATCCTGACAGACGCGTCTAGAGCTATTGGCGCATTTCGAAGTGCTTTCACACTAATTCTCCATGGCTTGTTAGCGGTCGTAGCCGCGGCATATCTGCTCCTGGCAGGCCCCGGTCTGATCCGTGGACTGTTAGCCCTCGTCCCGGAGTCTGAGAGGGGCGAAGCGAAGACCGTCGTGAATTCAATCAACACCGTAATGGGCGGATTTATTCGTGGTGAACTGATATTGATCGTGATCATGAGCGTGACGACGTTCATTGGCCTTTCAATCATTGGCATTCCATTTGCGATTGTGCTGGCTATCGCAACCGGCATCCTGGAACTCATCCCCGTCTTTGGACCCATCATTGCGGCTGTGCCTCCAATCGCCCTAGCACTACTTACTGCGAATAACTTCGGATGGCCCGGCTGGGTAGCAGCAACAGTGGTCGCCGTTATGTATACCGTGCTGCGACAACTTGAGGACTACCTGATCATTCCGAATGTTGTTGGCCGGGTCGTACAGGTACATCCGCTGGTCGCCCTGTTTGCCATCTTCGCTGGACTTCAGATCTGGGGAGTAACAGGCATGGTCATCGCTCTCCCAACCGCTGGAGTCGTCCGCGTACTCCTCAGTTATGCGTACCGTCGCACAATTGTCCGAAGCTGATCGTGCCACCCTTCGGAATCAAGGCCCGCACACCCCAACCATATGCTTAGAATCAAACACCTCCCCCCTGGGAGAAGACACTGTTATGCATAGTTCCACACACATTTCTTTGGCGAGGGTGGCATGACCTCAACTATAGGTCTGGGATTGTTAGGGGTCGGCACAGTCGGCTCTGCCGTGGTTCGGGCTCTTGACAAACGAGCCAGTTATCTCGAAAGAACGACCGGCCGTTCTTTCGAGGTCCGGAAAGCATTGGTCCGCGACCTGACAAAGGTCCGTGACGTGCCACTCCAAGCATCCGCCTTTACCTCTGAGATTAACGACGTGCTTATGGATGATTCGATCGATGTTGTCGTGGAACTCATCGGGGGCGTGGAGCCCGCGAACAGCTACCTGCGTCGCGCTATCGAATCTGGCAAACATATCGTAACTGCAAACAAGGAAGTTATGGCCACCCATGGCGTCGAGCTTCTGGAATTAGCGGCTGAGTCCAACCGGGATTTGTATTTCGAGGCCAGTGTTGGCGGCGGAATCCCACTCATTGGTCCTTTTCGCCAAGACCTTGCAGCAAACCAGATCCGTGAGGTTCACGCCATCCTCAACGGGACCACGAACTATATTCTGACGAAGATGTCTGCCGGCGACTCGGATTACAAATCCGCCTTGGCCGAAGCACAACATCTGGGATACGCGGAACCTGAACCTGAGAATGATGTGGACGGCCACGATTCGGCATTCAAACTCGCAATTTTGGCATCACTTGCTTTTAAATCGGATATTCGCCCTAAGGATGTTTTCCGAGAAGGCATCACGGACCTCACGCCGGCAGATTTTCTCCATGCTGCTGAACTGGGATACAGCATCAAGCTGCTGGCTATCGCCAAAGCGGACGCAAACGAGGTAGAAGTTCGCGTCCATCCGACGCTCGTTCAAAAAGACTTTTTGCTCGGCCAGGTAGATGGTGTGTTCAACGCTGTACGGTTGGATGGTGACTTGCTAGGCCGCGCGATGTTCATCGGCCGGGGAGCGGGTCCAGAACCAACGTCAAGCGCCATCGTGGCCGACTTGATTGATTTGGGGCACAACATCCACCGCAGCGAACACAACCGCATTCCCCTCTCCTTCAGCCCTACTCCACGCGTACGACCAATGGCTGCGGTGCGCTCTCGCTACTACTTTCGAGTCTGGGTCCAAGATCATCCAGGGGTTCTGGCGCAGATCGGAACGGTGTGCGGGGAGGAGTCTGTAAGCATTGCGTCAGTGATCCAGAAAGAAGTTGACGAAACTGCCGGTCGCGCGGAATTGGTATTCCTTACCCACGAAGCGGAGGAATCTTCCGCCCAACAGGCAATCACACGAATAGCTGAGCTTGACGTTGTTGCAGAGGTCGCAAGCTGTATCCGCGTGGAGGATCTGGCTGAGTGATCACATCTAGGGCTACCGGCGTACTGAACCGCTATCGAAAGTTTCTCCCGGTTGATGGGTCGACACCCGTGGTTAGTATCGGTGAAGGCGATACACCCCTTGTCCAAGCCCGCAGCCTCGAACGAAGACTTGCCGGAACTGAAGTCTGGCTCAAGCTCGAAGGGTGCAATCCGACCGGCTCGTTCAAGGATAGGGGAATGGCCCTGGCTGTAAGCAAGGCCATTGAAGACGGTGCCCGCACATTGATTTGCGCATCAACCGGAAATACAGCCGCCTCAGCCGCAGCATTTGGCGCGCGAACATCCATTCCAACAGTCGTTGTCATCCCCGCCAACGGAGTCGCCCTAGGCAAAGTGTCTCAAACACTAATACACGGTGCTCAAGTCCTTTCGTTACGAGGGTCCTTCGATGAAGGTCTGGCCGTGGTTCGCGAGCTGGCACACCGACCCGGTGTTGCGATCGTCAACTCCGTTAATCCGTATCGACTAGCAGGCCAACAAACCGCTGCCTTTGAACTCGTAGATAGCCTTGGGGATGCACCAAACGAGCTCTACATTCCTGTCGGGAACGCGGGCAACATAGCCGCGTACTGGATGGGTTTCGTCGCCTACCAAGAAGCCGGTCTCCTTACAAACACCCCCGTGCTGCGGGGTTTTCAAGCTGCTGGGGCCTCACCGATAGTCAGCGGTCAGCAAGTTCTAGCTCCTGAAACCGTGGCGTCAGCGATTCGTATCGGCAACCCAGCGAACTGGACACTTGCGACAACCGCATGCCGTGAGTCCGACGGAACGATTGAAGCCGTCACTGACGAGGAAATTATTGAGGCGTACCGGATTCTTGCCTCAGAAGAAGGCATATTCACTGAGCTTTCTTCGGCTGCTGCAGTCGCTGGTCTGCTGCAACGAGCCCGACTCGGCCACGATGTTGGCCCTCGTGTGGTCTGTGTGCTCACTGGCTCTGGACTGAAAGACCCTGGAGCTGCTGTGCGTTACGCACCCGAACCCGTCGAAATTGAGGCCAACGTATCAGCAGTCACCCAGCAGCTTGGATGGGATAGCGTCTGAACAAGTATCCGTTTGTACCCGATCTAAGTTTGACGCCTAGTTCTAGACAAAGGATCTCAGCAAAACATCGCGAGCCAAAGACGATATTGCACCTTAAGAGTTAGACTACGATCGGTCAGGATCGGAGAAGTGCGATGCAACTTTCCGCCAGCGCGTTACAAGAATTGGACCGAGACGGGTTTGTGGTCGCCCGCAACTGTTTATCCCCAAGCACCGACCTTCAGCCTGTCATCGATGAATACTCCGAAATACTCGGTCGGGTTGCAACGCGATTGCACGGGGATCGCAAAACGTCGAGCACGTTCAGCCATCTACCCTTTGGTGACCGTGCCATCGCGATTACCCGAGAAACGGGATTTCTCGATCCCCAGCCGTTCGACATCAGCTTCCCCGTCAATGCGTCGCTGACTCCGGATACAGAGTTTCACTTTGGACCTGCCGCGTTCAACCTTCTCCGAACCCCGAGCCTCCTTGATGCCGTGGAGTCGATCATCGGGCCGGAAATCACGTCAAATCCTGTCCAACACGTACGGATCAAAGTTCCCGAACGTTATATCGATAAGGAACGGCGTACCGGCATAATCGCTACCACCGCTTGGCATCAAGATAACGGCGTGGTGCATGAAGAAGCCGATGACACGGACATGTTGACCGTATGGTTTCCGCTCACAAACGCCAGCGAAGAACACGGCTGCTTAAAGGTTGTTCCTGGAAGCCACCGGGAAGGACTGCGAGTTCACTGCCCTGTCGGCGGGCAAGGTAGCAAGCTCCCCGCGCCTCTCATCCCGGAAGATCGTGCACAGCCCGTTCCAATGTCGCCGGGTGATGTTCTGTTTATGCACCGGCACTGCATGCATGCATCACTGACCAATGTCAGTGATGAGATCCGCTGGAGTTTTGACATTCGGTACCACCCCACGGGTTCTGCCTCTGGACGGAGCTTTCTCCCCGGCTTCGTTGCACGAAGTCTGAAACATCCAGAATCGGAACTGCGAGATCCGGTCCGATGGATGGAGTCATGGCTGGAAGCTCGAGAACAAGTGCTGGCATCCGTTGTCCAACCCAAAGCGCACCGTTGGGACGGAAACCACGAGTTGTGCGCCTAGCAATCACTGCCTTTCGACCTACCGCACCTACAAGAACTCGCCGCGCTGGGCTGCAGACGCAAGAGTCGCATCCCAGACCCTTACGACCCGCGCGTGCAAATCATCCAAGGTCGACGTGTTGTTGATTCGGCTTACTGATCCGTGGGGCCATCGGGCCCTGAATTGACAGGCCTTGTCGTCAGGACTGGACTGCGACGATAAACGGCGTAGCACATCATCTTTCCTCATTCCCCTTAAGCTAACAGCCCGATCAACCTGAAGCTGAACCGTCGCCTCAACAATCCACAATGCATCGAGTAAGTCACAGGTCGGCCCCTCGACAATCTTTATTGCTTCAATAACGGTGACAACCGCGTGGCTAGGCTTGGAAAGTTTGGCTTTGATCTCTTGACTAACTCTGGGGAAAACCAACTCCTCAAGTTGGCTAAGAGCCTCGGCATCCCTGAACACAGTCTCGGCGAGCGCCCGCCTATCAGGCCAACCATTCGTCATCACCTCTGCCCCAAACGCCGAAGCCACCTCCTCCGCAAGCCCTGTATCGCTCACCAACAAACCTCGAACAATATGGTCAGCATCAATAACACGAGCCCCAAGCGATTCTGAAATCTTTCCAACCGTGGATTTTCCGGATCCGAGATTTCCGGTTAGCCCAACCACGAACGGATAAAGCGGGTTCACGGTTATGCCGTATCCAACTCAAGAGTAGATTGGGCTCTGGCATTCGGCCTATCGGCCGTGAGGACGCCGCAACGCGCGGTAGCGGTGTCTTTCCCCATACTCACCTGTTAACTCCGGCGGTTTGCGACTTCCAGCTTGCCGCACGCTCGAGATTAAGCCTATCGTCCGGTATGTCCACGGCCTATCCAATATGACAGGTGCGGACCATTTAGATGGCTTAGCATCCGCCAGCTAGCTTCCCATCAACAGTTCCTCTTCAACACAGTAGTCGACCCGCCACCACGTTCTGAAAGAGCTTGCAAAACCCCGGTGCGCAGCTTGACGATGCGGCTACACGTTTCTATTTCTCGAGGCAAGACCCCCTGGCTACGGCCGGTAGAAGCCTTGGAGCCACACGCGAGTGCGCGTATGCTTGGGTACGCACTAGCGTGCCTTCGGGGCAGGGTGACCCCTTATGCGGGGGAATTCCCGACCGGCGGTGAGGCAGCATGCCAAGCCCGCGAACCGGCTATAGCCGGTTGATTCGGTGAAAATCCGAAGCCGACGGTAAAGTCCGGAAGAGAGAAGGCGCCGTGGGCGTGCTCTCGCGTGCACGCCTGTGCTCCGGCGGCTCACGTGTTCAAGGTAATTGTTGTGCTCACCGTCGATTCCGCAACTATCGGAACACCAATGAACCACGAACGGGCGGCCATGGAACGCGCCATCGACTTGGCACGACGCCAGCAGGGACGCACTCATCCAAATCCTCCGGTTGGCGCGCTCGTGATCACACCCGGAGGGTGCTGTATTGGTACAGGTTCAACCCAGACAGCTGGTAACGCGCATGCTGAAGCGGTAGCACTCGTCAAAGCTGGTGTACGTGCCCGCGGCGCCACGCTCGTTGTAACACTGGAGCCCTGTAATCACGCCGGTCGAACACCACCCTGTACCGAAACAATTGTCAGGGCTGGGATCAACCGGATCGTTATAGGCAGCCGAGACATGAACCCCGCAGTCCGAGGTGGGGGCATCGGATACCTGCGCCAACACGGTGTTGAGGTTGTACTTGAAACCATCCAAGCTGCTGTTGATCTCGCACAGGGACATCACAAGCTGTGTGAGACCGGTCGGCCGTTCGTCACCGCAAAATGGGCCATGACGCTTGACGGGCGCGTAAACGTGCCAGCTGGTGGAGGCCGAGTTACTGGAAGCGCCGCCCGTCGGCACGTTCACGAACTTCGAGATTCCGTTGACGCCGTGATCACCGGGGCAGAGTCTATTCGCGTTGATGATTCACGTCTTACGGTTCGACCACCTCCCGAAGACGGCCGCCAGCCAATAGGAGTTGTGTTTGACTCGTTGGCAAGAACAAATCCGGGTGCTCGAATTTTTCAGTCAGAGGCCAACACGCTCGTCTTGACCACTCAGGCCGCACCGCTTCGTCGAGTTCGCGCCCTTGAACAAGCGGGAGCGACGGTTATCGAATGTCCATCCGAGAAAACCAATCGCATATGTGTCGACTCGGCGCTTGCCGTGCTAGGCAACCGTGGTCTAACGACAGTCCTTCTCGAAGCCGGGCCAACGCTAACCAGGGCATTCCTTGACGCGGACGCTGTTGATCAGTCCGCGGTTTTTGTCGCGGCGTGGACCATGGGCTCCGGCCAATTAGCGCCCATCTCAGTATCGGAACTCCAGAAAGACTGCTCGTCCGGCCAGGTAATGCATCTCGTGGGACCAGACTTACTCTTTCTTTCGGATGAGCGACGTTATGGACCAGGGGCCGCATAGGATGTTCACAGGAATCGTTGAAGATCTCGGTGTTGTGACCGTCACAAAAAGCAGGAAGGGCGTGCAGCTAATTAGTGTTCGCTCAAGTGTTGCAGCGGAGTGTGCCAAGCTCGGTGACTCGGTGGCACTCAATGGTGTATGCCTTACGATCGTTGCTACCGACCACGACTGCATAACGGTAGAGGCGGTGCCGGAAACGCTCAGGCTCACTAACCTGGGTGATCTTAAGGTCCGCTCCAAGATCAATATCGAGCGCCCCCTGGCGCTGGGTGACGCTCTTGGTGGGCATTTTGTACAGGGTCATATCGACACCACCGTGTCGTTACTCGACCGCGCACCCGACGGCGGATCAGAGCTCCTTCGGTTCACAACGCCGTCAGCCTTTTCAAAACATGTCGTGGCAAAAGGTTTTGTCGCATTGGATGGCGTAAGCCTTACCGTAGTCGAGCCGGACGAGGACTCCTTCGCCATCGCCCTAATCCCACACACAAAAAAGTCCGTGACGCTGGGGAGTGCGCCAGTCGGATACCGGGCAAATTTCGAGGCGGATATTCTGGCCAAGTACGATCGGTCGCCAGATCCCCACAGGGTCCTCGCTCCGTCAATCGATCAACTCAGATCGGCTGGTTTTACCCTTGATGAAACTCGATGACTTCTAACCCGATTGACACAGCGATCGCGACAATACGTGCTGGCGGGATCATCGCCATCATTGATGACGGTCGAGCAAGCCCTGACATAGATGTGGTTATGGCCGGTGAACTACTCACCGAAGACGCGATGGCCAAGATGCGAACACTCGCTGAAACCGAACTGTACGTTCCGGTCAGCGCCCATCGACTTGATGAGCTCCGGATTAACCAACGGCCGCCCACATCCATAGATCCGTTGGTACGACGGACCGCCTTCACCGAATCGATCGGTCTAACGAACAACACCCTAAGCGACGCCACTGATACGAGTTTCGTAACTGTCGTACAGGCCCTGGCGTCAGCGGACTACCATCGGGATTCCTTTACTTCGCCAGGCCCTGTAACCGCCATACGGGCGGGTGCGGGTGGCGTACTTCGTCGGCTAGGCCATACAGAAGCGGCCGTCGACCTTGCCGTGCTTGCCGGCCTGGCACCAGTGGGCGTCACGGCGCGCACAGCAGCAAGCCCTCAGCCCCCGCCACACATACCCGTTGTATCTATCAGCGAAATTGTGAGCCATCGGCGAGCGAATGAGAAGTTGGTGATTCGAGTCTCGGCTGCGCGATTACCTACCGAGTTTGGCGACTTTGAAGCCGTAGCCTTTCACGACACCACCACGCGAGAAGACCATCTTGCGCTCACCCTTGGCAACGTCACCGCCGAGCCACCCCCGCTTGTCCGCGTTCATTCTGAATGTCTGACAGGGGACGCCTTGGGCTCGCTCCGCTGCGATTGCGGTGCTCAATTGCGCGCCGCCATGGCTATGATCGGAGCGGAAGGCCGGGGGATCGTGGTGTACCTGCGGCAAGAAGGTCGCGGGATCGGACTCGCCAACAAGATCCGAGCCTACGAACTACAGGATGGGGGGCTCGACACCGTTGACGCCAACACCCACCTTGGTTTTGCTGCCGATCTCCGTGACTTCGGTGTCGGCGCCCAAATGTTGTCAGATTTACGAATCAAAAATCTCCGCTTGCTCACTAACAATCCCAAGAAAACCGAGGGGTTTCAAGCATACGGGCTCAACGTGGTCGAACAGATGCCGTTAACAATCACGCCGAGTGACCATAACCGCCGTTATCTCAATACCAAGCAGCAACGCATGGGACACTCGCTCTGATGACGACCCCTGACACAGCGCTCGTGATCGACCCCCCTCTTGAAGGCGCTGGGCTACGGGTAGCAATTGTGGCCGCACGCTTCAACGAATTTTTTGTGGGCCACTTAGTCGAAGCCTGCCAGCGTGAACTCCGGCGCCACGGTGTGTCAGCGAATGACCAAACATTGGCGTGGGTGCCGGGATCCTTCGAATTGCCCATGGCTGCTCGGGAGCTGATTGGATCCAATAAGCCCGATGTCGTGATATGCCTAGGCTGCATCATTCGTGGTGAGACGTCACATTATGACCATGTTGCTGCAGAATCGGCCCGCGGGATTGCCCGCGCTGCCCTGGATACCGGAACTCCTGTGATTTACGGGGTCGTGACTGCTGAAACGGTAGAACAAGCCATCAACCGAAGCGGGGCCAAGGCCGGGAACCGAGGTGCTGACGCAGCCGTTGCAGCCATCGCCATGACCCGGACAGTCCAGGAAATTCGCGAGATGTCGAAGCCAAAGAGTTCGTAATGATGGATATTCTCGAAGATGAGTTCGGTGACATCATCAGCAAAGGGCGTTTCGGCCTCGGCTTATCCGTGCCTGACCTCGCGCAGTTGGCTGAAGTGCCAGCACGCCACATTGACGACTTCGAGACGTATCGTAGAGACCCCCTGGAAGCTGAGTCCGCCCAAATAGCTCGAGTCCTTCAGCTTGAGCCTGCATCCCTCTGGGCAATCGCCACCGGGAGTTGGGCGCCGGCGCCAATCACTCTCGATCAAGAAGGCACGCAGATCAAGCAGGTTTTCCATCCACCCATGCGGCTCACTCAATACGTGGCTGGTGACGACGACACGGGTCAAGCACTTATCATTGACCCCGGGGCTGCGGCCGACCAATTTCTCACCACGATTTTTGAATCCCAGTGGACCGCCATTGCCATCCTGATCACCCATGCCGACAGTGACCATATTGGCGCCTTAGAGCAACTTAACCGGACACTCAATGTCCCTATTTTTGTTCACCCGACTGAAAAAACTCGCCTCTCCACACCGAGCAACCCCAATCTGCGAACATTCAATCACGGCGACCTGTTTACGATCGGACCATTTGAAATCGAGGCACGCGGGACACCAGGGCATTCTCCTGGCCACACCTCGCTGGTCATACGGGATTTTGTGATGGCAGGCGATGCGCTCTTCGCAGGTTCCCTGGGCCGCACCTCTATGGGACCGGATCACTATGCAAATCATTTAGCCGCTGTCGAAGCCCATCTTCTATCATTACCGGGTTCAACACGCCTATTTCCGGGCCATGGACCCCCAACAACCGTGGCTGAGGAACAAATACACAACCCTTTCTTTGCATCACGAATAGCCTGATTGGATCCGAATAAGCGAAAATACGGGGGAGGACGGTCGCTGCACTACCTCGCGGCCGGAGCCAAGTATGTTTGTTTTTGATATTTCAACAAGATTCGCGTGCTCCACACTGCTCTTCAGGTCGCTATCGCTCGATGACGCACTGGCAGCTATTGCAAAAACCAAGCTGTCATATGTCGATCTCTGGTCGACGCCTGACACATTGATGCACGTCGATCCCGCACGTGATTCGGCTAGCGAACTAAAAACCAGGCTCGAGGACAACAACCTGCGGCCCTCATCCATTTCAGCCCACGCGACATTTGGTAGCGACCTCGTTAAACGACTTGACCTCGCTGCTGCTATCGGAGCACCCCTCGTCATTGGCACCGCGCCGGTGCGCGAATATGAACGACGTGAGGCCTCCGATGACGTTCGGGCGCTCGGCCGGGCAGCTCAGGATCGAGGCGTTACCCTCGCCCTCGCGAATCAGATCGGGACGTGGCTCGACGAGCCCAGCGAGATTTCGAGTTTTCTGGATGACGTGGGGCATCCACGCGTAACCCTCAGCCTGACACCTCCCCATGCACGATTGGCCGGCACCACTTTGCGTGCCGTAGTTGAAGCCGCGGGAACCCGACTGGGTAACGTGTGCCTGTGGAGCGTCAGCCCAGACATCGAAAGCGTCGACCACATGGGCCCTGGTGAAGACCAGGTCCCAGGCAACGGAAAGACCGACTTCGGAGCAATCACACACATGCTGGAAGACCGAAACTATTTCGGCATGTTCACGTTTATCTGGAATGGCACCCAGAACTGGACGATCGCTCAGACCGTCTCGCACGTCGAAAAAGCACGAGGACACATCCTTGCAGTCGCCAAGGGTTCGTAACGCCGATCACTCTTATGTCCTTACACCTCCGGGGGGCCAGAGGTCAGGCTCTGAAGCCGTCGTTCAAATTTCGCAAGGCGGGCCTCTGCTCGTGTCACTCGAGCCTCTACCGCTTCTAAGTTCGCCTCAGCATCGCGGAGCGCAGCCCGCGCTTCATTAAGATCAGGCTCAAACCCCGGCTCATCACTAAACGTCAAACAGCAAAACCAGGCCTCAAGTGCCTGGACTTGTGCCTGGGCCAGCAACGACCGGTCAACTTGTAAGGCCCGACGCTGCCTCGCCACATACGCCTGGTAAACAGAATTTCCAGACCCGGAAAATCCTTTGGCCCAGGTCATCAAAGAACGATCACGTGAACTTTCCTCGACCAGCGATTGACCACACGTCGACAACCTCATCGTCCTGCACCACGTATACCGTGTCATGCAGGTTAAACGTCGTGCAGCCGTGCCACGGCGTGATTCGAACCTTCTGTCCAGGTTGCAAGTCCGGGCTTTCACTCGTGAGCGAAACCTTCGCATGTTCCTCCGACAAGCCATCAATCTCCAGTCCTGACGGATCCTCAATGATTGGAGTTCCGCCCGGCTCAAACGACACGGCCTTACGACCAGCATCCAGCACCACACGGTCAGCCGCGGGACGACTGATCACACTTGCAAGAATCCAAAACGCTGACTCAAACATGTGTCCCGAGTGTGGTCGAAACCCTGCATCCATGGTGGCGTAGGTTCCACATTGCAATTCGGTCCACCCGTCGATCTTGCTGGTGATGTCAAATGTGTTGGTCCCACCACCAGTAACCTCACGAATGTTCAGTCCCGCGGCCTCGCACAATGCTTTGGTTTCAATCACCCGGCCCAAGGCTCCACGGGCCGCAGCCTCACGCTCAGCGTGATCTTCAATCACGACCGTGTGCCCCTCGTAGCCCATCAAGCCCACCAGATCCAAACCCGGAGCCGCTGCAACGGTCTGCGCCAAGGTCACAGCGGGAGCTCCAGCCGCCACGCCGCAGCGCTCCATCCCCACCTCAATCTCAATCACGATGCCAATCGTTACGCCTGCAGCTACAGCTGCGGCCGATAAATCGTGCACATTCCGAGCATCGTCAACCGCGACCGATACGCGGGCATTTTGAGCCAGCGCACAGAGCCGGGCGATTTTTGCAGCGCCCACAACCTGATTCGCGATGAGGACATCGCGTACACCACCAGCGACCATGGCCTCGGCCTCGCCGACCTTAGCAGCCGTCACACCTGGTGCCCCGGCCTCAATCTGCATTAACGCGATCTGCGGTGTTTTGTGAGTCTTAACATGTGGCCGGATATGGACCGGGGTACCGTCCAGGTACGTCTGAAGCGCCTGGATATTTCGGCGCACGAGATCCAAGTCCACAACTGCTGCTGGTGTATCGATGTCATGAATTGTTCGCGGGATAGGCCCCATGTGTCGTACTCCCCCTCGACATATGTCGTCGAGCACCACATAGACTGTGACAGGAACACGATATCAGCAACTACCGCTCCTCCTTCGAAGCTCTGCCTGTGCACATCGGAACACTTGAACTTGGGCTGACGATCCACGCAGCTACCTCACTCAAGGATCGACGGCGGACCGTCACCTCGCTGAAACAGCGGGTCCGGAATCGATTTAACGCAGCCGTGGCTGATCTGGATGATGACCCTTCACCGAGCTACGCCCGCATCGGCATCGTGTGTGTCGCGAACGACCCGCGTCGCCTCGATGCCCAACTCCGTTCCATCGTGGAGTTTGTCGAAGCCCTGCATCTTGATTTGGAACTCATGCACGACCACATTGACATCATCCAGATGTGAATTCCCGAGGTCTCGGGACGGATCATGGCTACAATAGAGGTGGGTCTGGGCGGATGGTTCGGAGGTGCCGCAGCGGTTATAGCCGTCCCGCCGGCTTGCCGGTGAGACACTGGAGGTACGCCGTTGCCGCTAGAAGCAATTCTGGGAATCGTGGCCTTTGCTGGTCTTTTCGTGATGTGGGCTGTTGTACCAGCCCGCCTTAGGAAGCGATAGCACTTAGGGTTCTTCCCCGAGGAAGGCAACGCACTGTTGCGTCCTGGGCACTGATAGCCCAAACCTGCTCGATGAAACCGAGCCAGGGATTCCGCTGAGGTTTCCGAACCACCGCCTGATCCGAAATTGTCCATCAGCCCCGTAGCCTCATCACGGCTACTCCAACCTGCCTACATTCCCATCATGTTTCGCAGGCCTGACGGCATCTTTCCGGAACTCATCATCTGCATCATCTGCCGTGCTTGCTTGAATTGCTTGAGCAGCTGGTTAACCTCTTGGACGTTCCGTCCACTGCCCGCCGCAATGCGACGACGGCGACTCCCGTCAAGCAGGTCAGGATTGCTGCGTTCGCCAGGCGTCATCGATAGGATAATCGCTTCGAAATGGCGCAGGCCGTCACCGTCTAGTGCGGCCTGTACATCAGCATTGTTGGTCATGCCACTCATGCCGGGCATCATGCCAAGCACCTGGCTCAGCGGTCCCATCTTCTTGACCTGGTTCAGCTGTTCAAGAAAATCGTCCAGGCCGAAGGCATCCTTGCGGAGTTTTTCCTGCAGCTCGAGCGCCCGATCCTGATCGATGGTTGCTTCGGCCCGTTCCACCAGCGTGACCACGTCGCCCATTCCGAGAATACGTGACGCAATACGATCGGGATGAAACACCTCGAGCGGTTCTATCTGTTCGCCGTTGGCGATGAATTTCACCGGGACCCCAGTTACCGCACGGATCGACAGTGCCGCCCCACCACGAGCATCGCCATCCATCTTGGTTAAGACCAATCCCGTCAGCGGGGTGTGCGCATGAAAAGCTTGCGCCACGTTGACCGCTTCCTGGCCCGTCGTAGCGTCTGCAACAAACAGCGTTTCCACAGGTTCAACTCGAGTGCTGATCTGCTCGATCTCTTCCATCATCGTGTCATCGAGCTGGAGTCGACCCGCCGTGTCAATCACCACGTGGGAATGCGCATTGTCCACCCCCAGCTCACGACCCCGTGCCGCAATCTGCACCGGCGTCCGATCATCACCTTCTGCGTGGACGGGGACATCAATCTGCTTCCCGAGCGTCCTGAGCTGCTCAACAGCCGCCGGTCGATAGGTGTCAGCGGCCACGAGTAACGGTCGTCCCCCATCCTGCTTAAACGCGAGCGCCAGCTTAGCGGCCGTGGTGGTCTTTCCAGAGCCTTGTAAACCCACGAGCAGCACGACGGTTGGTGGCCGCGGGGCCGTGGTGAGCCGTGTGGCCACACCACCCAGCAAATCAACAAGGTGATCGCTCACAATCTTGATGACCTGCTGGGCCGGAGTCACGCTTTCAATCACTTCACGACCAACAGCACGCTCACGAACCGCCGTCACGAAGTCGCGAGCTACACGGAAATTGACATCGGCTTCCAACAACGCCATGCGGACCTCGCGTAGCGCCTCATCAACTTCTTTCTCACCAAGACGTCCACGACGCCCCAGCTTGCTGAACACGCCATCGAGGCGTTCCGTCAACGTCTCAAACATATGACCCAGCATTGGTCGGAAGGCCTTGATTGTACGAAGCCATGGACTCGAGCGCCGTACGTCGTGGGTTTCATGGATAAAATACAGTCCGCGGACTTTGATCCGTATGGGGCATTCGTCTAGCGGCTTAGGACACCTCCCTCTCAAGGAGGAGATCGCGGGTTCGAATCCCGCATGCCCTACCACGCTCCTAAGAAAGCGTACTGGCAACTCCGAGTAGCGACACGACACACACATCAAGCAGCCCTGCTAAGATTTCTGCCTCCTTACATGGGCACGACATCCAACTCATTGTTGGTCAACCTTCTGAAGGCAGGGACTTGGCTTGATACCGCTGCTTCGAACCGCCTTGGCCGCCGGCTGCCTCCTCTTTATCGTATCGGCCTGTGGATCAGATGCTCCATCCAGCACCACAAGCGACGCCTCACGATCCACGCCCGTCATCACGACACCACCCACGCCCGTCATCACGACACCACCCACACCCGTCATCACGACACCACCCACACCCGTCGTCACGGCACCTCCCACCTCGAGACCGCCTGATGACCAGGCTCGCGCGCAAAACGATAAGGCAAGCCCCTTCACCAGCAGCTCACCAGAAGTCAAGGCCTGTCTACAGACCGCATTAGGCAACGAGATCTTTGTAGCCATTGCCTCGGGTGCTCGCACGCCGACCGATGAGGACAATCGAAAGATGAGCCACTGCCTGGATGACGGTGCGACCACAAAG
>PVBE012141746.1_pt1 | contig 69825 bp, 71 predicted proteins | sample 1631181 | NCBI WGS metagenome assembly PVBE01 (sample SAMN08397723, study PRJNA350692) | Marine metagenome, whole genome shotgun sequencing project. | isolation source: water | place: Pacific Ocean | collected 2012-04
TCCGCACATTCACATACTTCCACGCTTCAAAGATGATGGTCGCAAGCCATGGGGTCATATTGAGCGATCAAATGACGAGATTGAGGGTGATGCGGAGAGAATGCGAGAGAATATTGCCTAGATCTTGAGTAAAATAGCCGTATAGGTTAATATCCAAGGACTATGAAATTACTTGTTACAGGTGGCGCAGGGTTTATTGGATCTAACTTTGTTCGGTATTATTTACGGGAGCATCCGGAGGATGAGGTCGTGAATTTGGATGCTTTGACGTACGCGGGTAATTTGGAAAATTTGAGTGATATTGAGGGTGATCCTCGGTACACTTTTGTTCACGGTTCGGTTACGGATCGTGATCTTGTTTTTGATCTCGTAAAGGACGTGGACGCAATTGTGCACTTTGCTGCAGAATCGCATGTTGACCGTTCGATACTGGATGCCGATGCATTCGTGAAGACGAACGTACTCGGAACGCTCGTTCTCTTGGACGCAGCATTGGCTCACGGTAAGAAAAGATTCCACCATGTGTCGACTGACGAGGTATTCGGGTCACTGGGACCTAACGATCCTCCTTTCGACGAGAATACACCGTACGCTCCACGGAATCCGTACTCTGCTTCCAAGGCGGCGTCTGACCACCTTGTACGATCTTACTTCCACACGCATGGTTTGCCGATCACGATCTCGAACTGCTCGAACAATTACGGGCCGTATCACTTCCCAGAGAAGATGATTCCGCTTTTCATCTCAAATTTGAAGGAAGGAAAGACTGTCCCTGTATATGGTGATGGGTTGCAGATTCGTGATTGGATTTATGTGGAGGATCATTGCGCTGGAGTTGATGCAGTGTTGCAGAAAGGAAAGATCGGGGAGACGTACACCCTTGGTGACGATAATGAGGTGAAGAATCTGGATCTTACAAAGACGATGATTGGTTTGCTGGGACTCAGTGAAGATCGTATTGAGTTCGTGAAAGATCGACCAGGTCATGATCGACGATATGCTACGAACTCTTCCAAGGCGCGAGAGGAGCTCGGTTGGGAGGCTAAGACGACGCTCGAGGAAGGGCTTAGGAAGACTATTCAGTGGTATGAGGATCACAAAGATTGGGCTGCGCGATGTAAGAGTGGAGCGTATAAGGAGTATTACGAGAAAAATTACGGATCAAAATAATATGGGACTACCTACAACGGAAGTTACTGGACACGAGACAGAGATTCCAGGATTGATTGTTTTTGATGTTACGCACGTCGGAGATGAGCGCGGGTGGTTCCAGGAGAAGTTTCAAAAAGAAAAACTTGTTGCTGCAGGGATGCCTGCTGATTTCAACATCGTTCAAAACAGTCTTGCGTATAATAAGAAGGGTGTGACGCGTGGATTCCATGCTGAGCCGTGGGATAAGTATGTTTCTGTTGTGACTGGTCGTGTTTTTGTTGCTTATGTTGATTTGCGTAAAGGTGACTCGTTTGGAAAAGTTGCAACACTTGAACTTGATGGAGACAAGGCGGTTTATGTGCCGCGAGGAGTTGGAAACTCGTACCAATGTCTCACAGATGATGTTTACTATCTTTATAGTGTGAATGAGCATTGGACTCAGGAGGCGAGCAAGACTAGTGTTGCGGTGAATCTTGCTGATCCTGCAGTTGGTATTGAGTGGCCGATTCCGTTGAGTGAGTCGATCTTGTCTGATCGTGACTTGGAGCGACCGCTGCTTTCTGAAATTGAACCGATGTAATATGAAAGTTCTGATACTTGGAGCAAAGGGGATGCTTGGCCAGGAACTCGTGAACACGTACGCGGATCATGAGGTCGTTGCTTGGGATCGTGAGGATTGTGATGTCTTGGATGCGGATGTGTGCGATGCCAAAGTGCGAGAGCTCGCGCCCGAGCTGTTGATTAATGCGATTGGTTATAACGCGGTTGATCTTGCAGAGGGTGAGGGCGAGGACATGGCGAACAAGATAAACGGTGAAGTTCCGGGGAGGCTCGCTCGTTTGGCGAGCGATCTCGATATTCCATTTGTGCACTATGGTACTGAGTACGTTACTGATGGTGAGAATGTTGATGGATATACTGAAGATGCGGAAATGAATCCGTTGAGTGTATACGGTCGATCGAAACTTGCGGGTGAAAACGCTGTCATGGAAGTTGGAGGAAAGGGTTACGTAATTAGGTTGTCGCGACTTTTTGGAAAGCCTGCGACTAGTGAAGCTGGGAAGAAAAGCTTTATCGACATCATGTTGACGCTCGCTGCGACTAAAGATCACCTTGATCTTGTTGACGAGGAGGAGTCGAGTCCTACATATGCGCCTGATCTTGCAAAAAGGACGCGTGAGATCGTTGAAAATCATCCTCCTGGCCTATATCATGCGGCAAATAGCGGGTCCTGCACTTGGTACGGGTTTGCACAAGAAATCTTTAGACTAAAAGGCGTTACTATTGACATTACGCCAGTTTCTGGGAAGATGTTTCCAAGACCGGCAGAACGCCCAATGTATAGCGTTTTGCTGAATACCAAGCTTCCGCCGATGAGACCGTGGCAGGAAGCCCTAGAGGATTATTTGAAAACAATTTGAGTATGAAAGCTGTGATTGCTGCTGGGGGAAGGGGTACACGACTACGACCGATCACGTGGACCTTGAATAAACATTTGATTCCATTGGCCAATGAGCCAATGCTATTTAATGCTCTCAAAAAGATTTCAGCTGTTGGCGTCACCGAGGTCGCGATTAACGTAAATCCAGGAGAAACGATGATTCAGGAGGTTTGTGGCGATGGATCCCAGTGGGGACTGAATCTTACTTATATCGAGCAACAGGGTGGAGCGCTTGGAGTTGGGCATATTCTATATAACGCGGCTGATTGGATTGGCAGTGACGATGTCCTTCTATATTTTGGAGACAACGTTGTGTTAGGATCGTTGCAAGAGATGGTGGATCGTTTTCACGCCGAGAAGCTTGATGCGAGTTTTGCTTTTGTGGAGGTAGATGATCCCGAGCGCTTTGGCGTTCCTGTTTTTGATGATAGCGGTAACCTGCTCGAAGTAGAGGAGAAGCCGAGCTCACCAAAGTCACGGTTCGCACAAACCGGACTGTATATCTACAAGATGCCAAAATATCTTGAAGCGTATAAGAACATCGCGCCATCAGCGCGTGGGGAGTACGAGATATCTGACATTAATACTCATATCATCAAGAACGGTTCAGCTGGTTACGGGACGATGGTTGGCTGGTGGAAGGACACTGGGACTCCAGAGGCCCTTTTGGAAGGTAACCAGTTGTTGTTGAACGAGTTACAGGCTGAGGATGCGTTAGTAGACGATACCGTAATAAAACTCGATGACGTGAGGATCCAGGGGCGCGTGAAGATTGGACGCGATACAGTGTTGGGACCAAACGTATTGATTCGAGGGCCTGTGGTTATCGGAAATAACGTGAAGTTAGATAACGTATACATTGGACCGCATACTACAATAGGGGACCGGTCCGAGGTCAAGAACACAGAGATCGAGCACTCGATCATCATGTCTGATAGCAAGATCGAGACAAGCTCGAAGCGGATCGTGGACAGTATTATTGGTCCAAGGGCCACGATCGTGAGCGAGGCTTCCTCGTATCCACGAGGTCATCGATTAATCGCTGGAGAGAATACCTACCTTGAACTGTGATAAACCTTTCTGTCATTATTGTGTCATGGAACGTGCGAGAAGCTCTAAAAGAGAATATCGCACGTTTGTTTGAATTAGAGACAGGAGTTGATATTGAGGTTATAGTCGTCGATAATGCCTCATCAGACGGTAGCCGATCGATGGTTAGGTCAGAATTTCCACAGGTTGAGCTTGTTGCGAATGATTGGAATTCTGGTTTTGCTCACGCCTGTAATCAAGGGCTGAGAATCGCCAAGGGCGAGGTGGTCCTACTTTTGAACCCAGACATGATCGTGGGCGATGGAACTTTGGACCGAACACATGAATTGCTCACGAACGATCCGTCGATGGGAGTCCTTGGTGTGAAGCTCATTGGACCCGACGGTAGTCCGCTAGGTTCGGTAAGGCGAGATCCTGGGTTGTCAGATCAGCTCGCGATTCTGATGAAGATCCCACATCTAATTAGGTTGAAGTCGTTAGATAGATATCATGCCACGGATATGCAGTATGGTCTGTCGCAAGAAGTGGATCAGGTTCGTGGGTCATACTTTGCATTTCGTCGTGAGCTAATGGATTCAGTTGGATTGTTTGATGAGCGTTTTCATTTATGGTTTGAAGAGGTTGATTATTGTCGACGTGCACGTGAGGCGGGTTACACGATTAATTATTGTGCAGACGTTTCATGTAAGGATCTTGTTGGCAAATCGTTCGCACAAGTTTCTGTTGCAAAAAAGCAAAGGATGTTTTCGTCGAGTATGGCGAAGTATTTTAGAAAATGGCACCCATGGTGGCATACAGCAATCATACGAGCGGCTCAGCCTGTAGCGATTCTGTCAGGGCATGTTCATGACCTCGTAAAGCGATAATATGAAGCTCGCCCTACAACTTGTTACTTATAATGGTGCAGAGTATCTACCGTACTTATTTTCGTCTCTGATTAGCCAAAATGATCGAGACTGGACGTTATATGTTATCGATAATGCCTCCACTGAACGCGACCGTATTCGGCGTGTTGTACACGAGGCTCAGAAAGAGATTCCGGTTGTGTACTTGGAAACGGAAGAGAACCTTGGTTTTGCCGGTGGCCACCAGAAACTGTTCACCATGCATAATGCCGATCTTGTGCAGCTCATCAACCCGGATGTGATACTTACGCCTGACTATCTTGTGAGGATGAGGGCGTACATGGAGACAAACGAAACCACAGGATCGGCGGCAGGTAATATTTATCGATGGGACTGGGAAGACGGAGAGCCCGGACTGTCGAATGTGATTGATTCACTTGGTATAACCCAGTCTCGACATGGCTCAATATCGGATCGTGGTGCAGGTGAGCTCAAGCTCGACTCCTCATCAGAGCTACTTGGAGTCTCTGGTTGTTTACCGATGTATAGACGTGAGGCGGTGGAGGAAAGCTCGATGAACAGGGAGCTATTTGATCCTCGCTACCATACTTACAAAGAAGATGTTGATCTTGCATTCAGATTAGGGCGAGCTTCATGGGAGGTTGGAATCGTATCGGATTCTATAGCTCACCATCGGCGAGAGGTCAGAAAGGGTACAAAGCGTGAACACATAAGTTATACAAGCCAATTTCACTCATTTAGGAACCATTGGTGGAATTTGTTGACGCATACCTCAGCGGGAGATATGGTGAAGCGAGGATGGGCTATTCTGCTCTATGAGCTCGCCAAAACGGTATATCTAATGCTGATGCACCCATCCATAGTATTTAGAACAGTAAAGGAGACTTACGAGTATTTCCCAGTAATAAAGAAAAAACGCTCTTGGTATGGAACGCGAACACGTTGATGTCGCTGTGGTAATGGTCTCGTATAACGGGATAGTGGAGGAGTGTTTACCTAGTTTACAAAAAGCAATGAACGCCTCAGATTTGAATATGGCGTTTGTTTTGGTTGATAACGCGTCTACGGCATTCGATGCGCATACTTTCGCAAAGAAACACGTACCTGAGGCTACAGTGTTGTTACGCAATGTGAACGATGGTTTTGGTAGCGCATCTAACCGTGGAGCGAGTGAGATATCAGCTGATTATTACTTCTTCCTCAATCCAGACACCAGGATCGATGACATGCAGATGTTCGACAAGCTCCACGCGTTCATGAAGGAACATCCAAAGGTTGGCGTGACAGCTCCACGAGTGCGGTACATGGATGGACGTCTGCAGGAAACTTGTAGGAGATTCCCTGAGTGGTACATGCCGGTTGTACGTCGTACAGGCATTGCCAGCAAGCCTAAAGGTCAAGAACTTGAGCGACGATTCATGATGAAAGATGTTGACCATGATGTGAGACGTATTGTTGATTGGGTTCAGGGATCGGCATTTATGATCGAAGGAGAGCTCTTTAAAGAGATCGGCGGCTTTGATCACAGATACTTTATGTATTATGAAGATGTTGATCTGTGCCGCAGCTGTTGGGAGAAGGGACGGCCGGTTTATTACGTTCCCGAGGCCGAGGTCTTCCATGTTTATAGTCAGGCGTCTGCATCGAATCAGGGAGCTTTAAAGAATCTATTGAATAACAAGCTAGCTCGCTCTCATGTGACGAGCTGGTTGAAGTACACAGCGAAGTGGTTTCATCGGCCAATATGACGAGCGAGCTACCCAAAATAGCAGTCCAGCTCGTGACCTTCTGGTCGGAAGCCGGTCAGAAAGATATAGAGCGTTGTTTAAAGTCGCTTGAGCGTTTGCAGTATCCCAAGGATCGATGGTCTTTAGTGATTATCGATAATCCGTCTCCGCACGGAACTGCCGCTGACTATATTCAGAGGAACTGGTTACACAAGGTGGGCAAGAGTTTGCCTGAGCTATTTTTTGTTAAAAATTCAGAGAATACGGGGTTTGCAGGTGGCCATCAGCGTGCGTACGAGGAGTCGAAGAAGTGGGGGGCGGAAGCTGTATATTTGCTGAACCAAGATGCGGTAATGGATCGTGGCGCTTTGAAGAACTCAGCCGAGCACTATCTTAAGAATCCAAACATGGCCATAATTCAGTCTCGCATGATGCTGTTCGACCGGCCGGAGCTGTTGAACTCTCAAGGAAACTGTTTGCATTTTTTGGGGCAAGGGTATTCTGATGGTAGTCGTATGAAACCTGCTGATGTGAAATCAAACCGGCCACACTTTTACGCAAGTGGAGCCGCAGCACTTGTCAGGACCTCTGTCGTCGACACGATTGGAGGATTGTTTGATACGCGTTACTTCATGTATCACGAAGATGTAGATCTAAGTTGGCGCGCGCGTTTAGCAGGACACGACATTGGATACGCGGAAGATTCGATTGTCTACCACCGTTATGAGTTCTCACGAAGTATTGAAAAGTTCTTTTTCATGGAGCGTAATCGGTACATTACACACTTGGCGCATCTTAGACTGCCAACGATGCTATTAATCCTGAAACCGATGATTTTGGCGGAGATTGCGAGCCTATTGTTTGCCTCTCGGGCTGGATGGTTTGGAAAGAAGGTTGCAGCGTACCGATCGCTGTTCAATCCCGAGATTCGTCAGATGATTAAAGAGCGCCGAGCGTTGAGTAGGTCGATTCGCACCGTGAAGGATCGAGACATTCTTAAATATATGGTTGGATCTATCCATGCTCAAGAAGTATCGCATCCGATAATCAGGTATATAGCGAATCCGGTATTGGGAGTTTATCTAAAGGTGTTGAAGGTTATCGTGTTCTGGTAATAAAAACGACCGGCTTGAGCCAGTCGTTTTTTTTGTTTCTAAACTTGAGTTTTTATTATCGTTTGTACAATGGTCTTCGGAACAGTCCTTGGTCAATACCATCGTCACCGATGATGTACAGAGTGCGTCCGCGCTCATCGACGGCGAAGTTTGATATGTCGTTGAGCTCTGCCAGTACTGTATCGCGACGACTGTCCCGATCGTCGAGCTCGATCACATGTAGGTCGTTTCCGGTCGCGTAAAAAATGTATCCACCGTCTGGGTGCCATTGAGGATCGCGAATCTCACTTGAGATCCTCGTGATCAGCGTAGTCTCGTGCTTTGACGGTTCGTAGATGCTGATTGAGAACGGCGAGGCGAATAGCAACACATCCTCGCGGATCCACTCAGCGCTCGTTGCATCCTCGAGCAAGAGCAGTGGCTCGTTCTTGTCATTGCGGTTGATTAGTCCGATATGATTATTCAACGTGTCTTTCACGATAATGTATGGACCTCGCTCGTCTACAACCGTATAAGCGCCAAACGGTAGGCGTGCGATTATGTTCTCAGTTGATGAGTCGATGATCTGCGCAACGCTGTCTACGATCTTGATTTCGGTTTGAGCTGAATTATCCGACTCAGGATCGATTGTTGCGCCGCTCTTACTAACCATAGTCTCGACATCGTCGTTGGTAACCGAGAGAAGATCAACGTCCACCCACTTAAGCTCGACATCCTTGTTCAGTGTAAAACGAGATACTAGAGATGATGCGGGGCGCTCGATATCGGATATCCAAATCTCTGTCCAACCTTCCTGATGGTCAGCCCACGCGATACTTCTACGATCCGGCGACCAGTCGACGTTCTGCATACCTTCGGCAATCAAGAGCTCGGGCTCGGTATCTAGAAATAGGATCACGTTGTCTATGAAGGTCGTCGTCCCCTCGGCAACCGGTAAGTTTTTCTGCCATGGAAGGTGATCCTCTAATTCAAGTCGAACACCCCAGGTTCCGGGCTGCTGTCTTTTGACTACGGTCGGAGTCGTGTCATCGTATCGGTCATCGTTCAAAAAGATATCCGCATCTTTTGGAACAGAAGCTACAAAGATTGTTCCGGTCCGCGTGATACCTTGATCAAAACTCCATCGGATACCTGCAGTGAACAGGACGATGGTCGGTGCGGAAACAAAGAAAACTATAATGAATCCGTAAAATATTGCCCGCCGTACCTGTAGATTTCTCATAGGAGTCGACCTTAGCAGATCGTGTGCATTTAGCAAGGATTGGTTGATACACTCTATTCTATCAAATCTGTTATAATGCGACTGCTCCCTACGGAATAATTGTTAATAGAACGACATGTTTCAGCAAAGAATAAAATGGTTCATGAAGCGCCCATGGTTACTCGGCGTTTTGTTTGTGGCGATCATAGGTGTATCGTTTGCAGCGGGAAATTCATATGCACAGCACCAGCAGAAGACGTTCACATTGGAAGACGGTTCAGTGATCGGAGTTGGTGAGATTCAAAAGATAGCAGCTGACGTGGACTTTCAAATGTTCTGGGATGTTTGGAAGATTTTGCAGAATGAATATCTACGAGGACCAGTTTCAGAAAAAGATCTGCTTTATTCCGCGCTCGATGGTTTGGTAGAAGGTGTAGGTGATCCGTATACTCGATTCTTTGACCCTGAGCAGGCAGACAGTTTCCAGACAGACCTTGAAGGTAAGTTTGAGGGAATTGGCGCCGAGATTGGAATTCGAGACGATCGAGTCGTGATCGTTGCACCATTATCCGGATCACCAGCCATTGCAGCGGGTGCGAAGGCAGGTGATATAATATATTTGATTGATGAAGCGGATACTCTTGGAATGTCTATTGATGAGGCCGTCCGACGCATTCGAGGGCCCGGTGGCTCAATAGTGACGCTCACGGTGTCTCACGACGGACTCGATGAGGTTGCAGAGATTCCTATCACGCGTGATGTCATTGAAGTTAGTTCAGTTGAGTGGGAAGTTCGTGAGGACGGCGTCGCGGTTGTGGATATTTTCTTCTTCAACGAGGACACTGCGCGAAACTTTAACAAGGCCGTGGTAGACATCTTGTCACAGGGTGCTACAGGTTTGGTTGTAGACATGAGAAACAATCCGGGAGGTTTTCTTGATAGAGCTGTTACAATAACAGGTGAGTGGATAGGAAATAAGACGGTTGTGTTTGAAAAAATGGAGGACGGATATCTGGTACCGTTAGATGCACAGGGCATCGCACGTCTAGGTGGTATACCAACAGTGGTACTCGTTAACGGCGGATCTGCATCTGCTACAGAGATTGTTGCTGGTGCACTGCAGGATTACGAGGTCGCTACCGTTATTGGAGAGCAGACATTTGGAAAAGGGTCGGTTCAGGCGTACCAGGAGTTCGAGGATGGATCTGGTCTGAAGCTTACGATTGCAGAGTGGCTTACACCAAAGGGACGGTCTATCCAAGATGACGGAATTACGCCAGATGAGATTATTGAATATACAGTGGAGGATTTCGAAGCGGAGGTAGATCCGCAGTTTGATAGAGCAATAGAGATGCTTACAACAATTGAGTAGAGGTTATGGCCATTCGTCACGAAATATCGTCAGGAGGAATTGTGTACAAGGTGACCAAACGGGGCGTTCACGTCGCGTTTGTTCGTGATTCTGTAGGCAAGATGACTTTTCCGAAGGGGCATGTAGAGCATGGGGAGTCGATTGAGAAGACTGCACGGCGTGAGATTTTGGAGGAGACTGGATTGCGCGGGCTCAGACTCGTGCGGAAGCTCGGTAAGATCAAGATTGAGTTTGAGGATCGCTACGTTAAGAAAGGCGACACTATTAAAAAGGACATTCACTACTTCTTGTTTGAAGCTCCGGAGCACGCGCGGTTTAAGCGTATGAAGAAGCCTAAGGGCGGGGGAGAGATGATCCGTGGTTTGAAGTGGGTGAGTTTGACTGACACTGGGCAGTGGTCCGAGTATCAGGATATGGAGATAATCGTAGAAAAAGCTGTGGCGTTGATTGCAAAGCAGGTGCGACGGCGAAATAAACGGAATCCGTATGCCACGAAAGATCGCTGATGGATTTTTTCTATTGTTTCGGGGTTGGCGCGAGATGTTTCAGGTCAAAGGGATCTGGTTGCTACTCGTAATCCCAGTTATAATTAACCTAGCGTTGTTCGCTGGGTTCTTGGTTTTATTCGTCACGTCGATCGTGCCCACTGTGTTTGGTTGGTTTGGATCAATGACGTTCTTGACCGGAGTAATTGGCGCTACGTGGTCGACGGCGATCACCTCGGTGGTCGGGTGGATCGTGACGATACTCATCTTTTTAGTTTGTTTTATAATTTACGCTTTCGCTTTCTCGATCATCGCCGAGATTCTGGGAGCACCGTTTTACGAGGAGATCGGTTTACGGGTCGACAAGAAACACAAAATCAAGATCGTAGAGAGACCTTGGTACAAAGAGGTGCTCATGACGATCTCACAAGAGTCGAGGAAGCTCGTGGCGATCGCTGGGATCGGAATCGTGGTGTTCTTCCTCCAGTTCATACCAGTGATAGGTCATCTCGGCAGTGTCGCAATTGGTTTTGTGGTGCTCGTGCTCACATTGGGCGCCGACGCAGTTGGTCCGGCGTTGTATCGCAGAGGGTTGATTTTGCGCGATCGTCGACGCTGGGTAATCAAGCATTTTTGGCCTGTGATGGGCATGGGATTAGCAAAGGCATTGGGGTTAATCGTTCCGGTGCTCAACATAGTGGTGTTGCCGATGGCGGCGTCAGGTGGGACGTTACTAGTGCAGAAGTACGATAAAGAGTAAGATGCAATTACTATGAAAGTTATTCTATTAGAGGACATAAAGGGTAAGGGGTTCCGTGGTGATGTTATTGAGGTATCTGATGGTTATGCGCAGAATTTCCTATTCCCACAGGCAATGGGAGTTCCTGCTACACCGGACGCTTTGGCTAAGATCAAGGCTCAGGAGGCAAAGGCCGCAAAAGAGGCTAAGCGTGGCGAGAAGGCTTCTAAGGATGCTGCAGGGATGCTTGAGGGTGTTGTGCTTACTTTGAGCGCGAAAACCAACGACGAAGGGTCACTTTATGCTGCAGTATCGGCAAGAGACATCGCTTTAGCGGCAAAGGAGCAGGGGATTAAGATCACTCCAAAGCAGGTTAAAGCACACGATCCTATTAAAGAGGTTGGAACGTTCGAACTTACTGCAGAATTCCCAGGAGGATACGAGGCAAGCTTTTCTCTCATTGTGGAGGAAAAGGCAAAGAAATAGGGCCCTATTGACCTTTTTTGGGTTTTATTGTACACTCGTGCCACATAGAAATAGGCCTTGATTCGTCTTAGGCGATCCCTGTTGGCCGAACTTAATTGAAAATACCACTATGGCTCATAAGAAAGCCGGTGGATCTACAGCCCTTGGCCGAGACTCACAGTCGAAGCGATTGGGAACGAAGCGATCGGACGGAGAAGCGGTTAACGCCGGCGAGATTCTTATCCGACAGCGCGGAACGAAGATTCACCCAGGAAACAATGTTAAGCGCGGGGGTGACGATACTTTGTACTCAGCAATCGCTGGAAAAGTTAAGTTCACAACACGAACAGTGCCAAACTTCATCGGAGTGTTGAAGAAGCGAAAGTTCGTGCACATTCTTCCCGTAAAATAACACCAGCTTTAAACAAGCAAGAGCAGCCGTCTGTGTATACAGGCGGTTGTTTTTTATGCCAATTTTAGGTACTCTTGGTGCAGAAAAGCTATGGCATCATCCATGAAACAGAGAGTAGAACTGGCGCTTGAGGAGGTGCGGCCAATGCTGAAAATCCACGCAGGTAGCGTGGAGTTGGTTGGTGTTAACGAGGAGACCGGCGTGGTTCGAGTTAAGATGCTTGGAACATGCGACGGTTGCGCGTTGGCCGACATGACATTAAAAATGGGTATCGAAGTTGTGTTGAAGGAACATGTACCCGAAGTTACTTCTGTTGAGAGAGTATGAAATGGCAACGAACATTAAGATCATGGTTTCCACCTGGAGTAGCACGATGGTCTGCAATTTTGACTATCGCGTTGTTGGTTTTTGCGTGGATCGTACCTTCGTGGAGGCTCGCGCCTATCGTGGAGCCTGAGGCGGTGATTCCATTGCACTATAATATTTACTTTGGTGTAGACTTTGTTGGAAAGTGGTGGTGGGTTTACTTCTTGCCAGCATTTGGAACTGTCGTGTTTATTATCAACGCGATCTTGGCAGCCAGAGAAAGAAAGGGGTCGAAAGTATTTTCAGACATGCTGTCGATCACATATTCAGTCGTCGCGTTGTTTGTGACCGTTGCGATGTTCTTTGTTCTTTTGATTAACGTATAGATATGGATGGATTTCAAATAATTCGAATAATCATGCTCGCTACAATGACTTTTGTCATTGCGATTGCATGGACGCCGTTGATGACGCACTTGTTATACAAGTACAAGCTCGGGAAGCAGATCCGAAGCTCTGACCGTGCGCCGATTTTTTCTAAACTACACGCAAAGAAGTCCGGGACGCCTACGATGGGTGGTTTGTTGATATGGGTGACGGTACTAGTGTTTGCGATAGTGTTACTTGGTATCTGGACGTTCGCACCGGATTCGTTCCTGGGCAAACTGAGCTTCCTGACTCGATCTGAAACTTTGTTGCCTCTGGGGGCATTCGTAGCCTCGGCGTTAGTTGGACTCGTAGATGATTGGATGAACGTGCGTAAGATTGGACCACACGGTGGCGGTATGAGCGTTTGGTACCGGGTATTTGTGTACACGGCTATCGCGGCCGTTGGAGCGCTGTGGTTCTACTTCAAGCTTGACTGGGATATGTTCCACGTACCATTCATCGGAGACTTCAACATCGGACTTTGGTACATTCCGTTATTTATCATGATAGTGGGGTCGACCGCGTTCTCCGTGAACGAGACGGACGGGCTCGATGGACTCGCAGGTGGAGTATTGATGGCGGCCTTCGCAGCGTTTGGAGCCATTGCGTTTGCTCAAGGTAGCTACGATCTTGCCGCGTTGTGTGCAGCGATCACCGGAGCATTGCTCGCATTCCTATGGTTTAACATTTACCCAGCTCGCTTCTTCATGGGAGACACCGGAGCCATGGCGCTCGGTGTTACGCTTGGAGTTGTGGCGATGCTTACAAACATGGCGCTACTGTTACCGATCATTGGTATCGTGCTCGTCATGGAGTCAGCCTCTGTGATTGTACAGATGACATCGAAGAAGTTGCGAAACGGGAAGAAGATCTTCAGATCAACTCCAATACATCATCATTTTGAAGCCATTGGATGGCCTGAGCCAAAGATTGTAATGCGCGCGTGGGTAATATCTCTTGTGTTCAGCTCACTCGGCGTAGCTCTGGCACTGCTCGACCTTGGAACATTCTAGTTACTCGCCATGGCTAAACTTAAAACATCTGTTGACGTCACTCTTCTATCGCTGACGATGGGGTTGATTGCATTTGGATTCGTGATGTTGACGAGCGCGTCCGGTCCGCTTGGTTTTGAGAAGTTTGGTGATACTCATTGGTTTGTAAAACATCAGGCGTTGTTTGGGCTATTGCCAGGGCTCGTAATGATGTTAATTCTTTCTCGCGTTCCATACTTTTTTTGGAAGAAGCTTGCTACGATTTTGCTTTTTATTTCGATAGCCCTCCTGATTCTCGTCTTTATACCGGGAATCGGAGCGGACTTTGGGTCTGCACACAGTTGGGTTGTTGTTGGTGGGTTCAGTTTTCAACCTTCCGAGATCGTTAAACTCACATTTTTGTTATATTTGGCCGCTTGGTTTGAAAACCGCGCGGAAAAGGACGTCAAAGATTGGTCGTCAGGTTTTGTTCCGTTCATTTCATCGCTCGGAATCATTATGTTACTCATGATCCTGCAACCTGATGTTGGGACGATGACCGTGATCATCGCGTTAGCTCTTGCCGTGTACTTTGTTGCCGGAGCATCCTGGAAGCATTTGCTCGTATTGGGAACAGGGGGAGTTACGTTGTTCTTCTTGTTGATTCGACTCGCGCCTTATCGTGCCGCGAGGTTTACGACGTTCTTGCATCCCGAGTTGGATCCTCAGGGAGTTGGCTATCATATTAACCAGGCGATGCTTGCGATTGGGTCGGGCGGTATGTTTGGACTCGGATACGGTCACTCTCGGCAGAAGTTCCAATATCTTCCTGAGGTGTCAGGGGACTCGATCTTTGCGGTCATTGCAGAGGAACTCGGATTCTTCTTATCCGCCGCTGTCATATTCTTGTACGCATTCTTCGCACGACGCATGCTCGCGCTCGCAAGCAACGCGCCGGACAAGTTCAGCCAGTATGTCGTGGTTGGTGTGATGGTGTGGATTGTATTCCAAGCGTTCGTGAATATAGGTGCTATGCTCGGCCTTATGCCGATTACGGGAATTCCACTGCCTTTCGTAAGCTACGGTGGAACCTCGCTTGTTGTGTTGATGTCGGCCATGGGGATCGTGCTGAATATCAGCAAGTATCGGAAAAATGCATAAACCTGATATAATCAGACCACTATGAAAATACTCCTTACAGGGGGTGGGACGCTTGGTCCCGTCACGCCGCTACTTGGTCTTGTTGAGCATTGGCGTGCAGAAAATAAGAATATTGATTTGGTCTGGGCAGGAACCACCAAAGGTCCTGAGGGCGCTTTGATTACAGCGAATGATATTCGTTTTATTTCGATTGCAAGTGTGAAGGTTCCAAGGTACGCGACACCATATTGGTTTGCGATGCCTTTTTTGGCGATCTATGCGTTGATCGAGTCTTTCACATTGCTACGTAACGAGCGACCCGATGTCATCGTAACGGCTGGTGGATACGTTAGCGTTCCGTTGGTGATACTCGGAAGGTTCATGGGTATTCCGAGTTGGGTGCATCAACAGGATGTATTGCCGGGACTCGCGAATAAGATCATGTCTAAGTTCGCGCGAAAGGTTTCTGTAACTTTTGACACATCAAAGGATATTTTTCCTCCTTCAAAAACAGAAGTGACCGGGAACGCAGTTCGAGCTGGGGTTGCGTCTGGGGATCGTGAGAGTGGATTTAGAAAGTTTAACCTTGCACCGGAGCGAAAGACGATACTTGTGTTGGGTGGAGGCGGGGGATCTGACTGGATCAACGAGTCTGTTTCTGCACTCGCAGGCGACCTAACGCAGGAGTGGCAGGTTTTGCATATTACGGGTAGTGACAAGTACGAGTCGGTTGAGGTGGAGAATCCTTTTTATGCAGTGGAACCGGTGATTCACGAGGGAATGGACGATGCGTATGCCATTGCTGATCTTGTGATTTGCCGAGCGGGCCTTGGAACAATGACCGAGCTCGCGTTCGTCGGAAAAGCAGCCATCGTGATTCCGATGCCAGACTCACACCAAGAGATGAACGCATTCCAGTTGTTTGAGCATCAGGCGGCAATCGTAATGGATCAGACGGAGACAACTCCGCAGATTTTGTTGAATACGATCAAGACCGTAATCGAAGACGAGAACTCTCGCATGAGACTCGTGGCAAACCTCAAGCTTACATTCCCTAAGGATGGGACCGAGAAGATTGCGGATGGTGTGATGAAGTTGGGGGAGTTGACTGCCAAGGAGTGGAAGCGTGGATCTAGAAAGAAAGAGGTGATAGCTGACGAGCTCGAAGATGCTGATGTTAGCTCAAGTGAAAAGGTTGCTTCGCCAACTGGCGATATCCCGGCTCGCAATGACGAGCTGGTGGATGCTGAAATCGAGGACAAGCCGATTTCGATGGATGGGATGTCTATAAAGGAGCAGGTTGAGAGGGCTTTGAAAGGAAAGAAAATCGATATAGAGGAGGGTGAGGACGACGAGAGTCCGTTTGAGGTGAAGGATTTGTAGCGTCGAGCGCAAGCTCGGCGTTTTGGTTGCGCGGGTCTTGACAAAGGGCGGTTTTGATGCTATAAGAACCGCAGAGAAACTTCACCAGGAGAGAGTAGATAATGCGTTACATTTATGAGCTCGCTAAGCAAGCAGCGCTGTGTGCGATGTGGACGAAGATCCTTGACGGACTGAGCCCTCTGTCGGTGAGGGAGACCTACCAGGTAGGCGACGAGACTATTTACAGGGCGATCTACGCCTTTGCGAATCTCTCGATCGATCTCTGCATCGTGGACGGTCATGACCTGGAAGAGGCGACGTCATTGTCCCATTTCACGGTTTATGTCGAGATGCTATACGAAGATCATGGTGCTGGAGCCTCGCGGCACTTCTACCCAATGGAAGAGGACAAGGTAGGCGATTTCCTCGATAGCACAGAAGACGACAAGGCGCCCGGCCACGACCTTCTGGCGGCGCTTGGAGATAGCGTTACTGAGCGTGGGATCGAGTTCATCTTCACGAACTGGGTGCCGAGCCAGATCGCCGGCTAACCCTGACATCACTACAACCCCTCCGTGTATCACGCGAGGGTGTTTTTATTTGAAATTTGCCCAATTGCCCATTTGTCATTTAAACACCAAAATAAAAACCCCAACTTTCGTTGAGGTGTTTACCTTGGTGCGCCGGGCGGGGCTCGAACCCGCGACCTTGGGCTTAAAAGGCCCCTGCTCTACCAGCTGAGCTACCGGCACATACTGTTTGATTCTTCGAACGAGAGAAGTGTAGCAGAATATGGGGTTTCTGTAAACCCATATGGAGATAAGTCGTACACGATATCGTGATATAATTTCTGCATGCGTATTGCTTTCATTGGACAAAAGGGCATGTTCCTTGCCAAGGGCGGGGGAGGTGTTGAGATGCATGTTGCTAAGTTGGCTCCTCGGTTGGTTGAGCGGGGTCATCAGGTGACGGTGTATGCCAGACGGAAATATTGTAACCCTTGTCCTGCGGTGTTGGATGGGGTTGATTTGCGTTATACACGAACGATCTATAGTAAGAATCTTGAGGCGATAGTTCACACCGCGACCGCGACGTTCGATGTGTTGTTCAGGAAAGTCGATGTCATCCACTACCATGGAGTTGGACCTGCTTTGCTTTCTTGGATTCCGAGACTGCTGCGGCCGCGCGTTACAATCGTGACCACTTTCCACGCGCGTGATCAACATCACCAAAAGTGGAACTTTATCGGTCGCCTTGCATTGAAGACGGGGGAGTGGATGGCGTGCAAGGTTCCGAATGCGACTATTACGATTAGTCATACATTGCAGATCGTAGCGCGTGATGAGTACGGAACGGAGGCTATCTTGATTCCAAACGGTGCGGAGATCGTGACCCATCGCAAACATACGGCGTTGAAGGAGTTTGGACTCAAGAAGAACGAGTTTATTTTGAATGTTGGACGTATTCTTCCCGTGAAAGGTCTGCACCACTTGATAAAGGCATTCCGAAGAACCAAGACAGACAAGAAGCTCGTGTTCGTTGGAGATGCACCGGACGATCCTAGTTATTTGGACGAGCTTAAGAAGCTTGCGAAGGGCGACTCTCGTATTATGTTTCTTGGGCGAGTATCTGGTGAGCCTGTGAACCAGCTGTTCACGCATGCGTACTTGTTTGTGCAGCCTTCGGAGAGCGAGGGGTTGCCGATTGTGGTTCTCGAGGCTATGAGCAACGGTACCGCCGTGCTTGTTTCGGATATTCCTGGGAATCTTGAGGCGATTCATCGTGCAGGATTTACGTTCGAGAATATGAATGTCGACGACCTGACGGTGCAGTTGAAGAATCTTTTGAAGCATCCTGAGCTTGTAGAGCATGCTCGACACGACGTGAAGAAGATAATAATAAAGAACTTCAACTGGGATACGATTGCAGACAAGACTTTGGACGTTTATCGATCTGTAAGACACTAGTATGGCGAAAGATTGGCACAATAGCGAAGCTGCGGACGTCATGAAGAGGCTCGGTGTTGGTCCTGACGGGCTGGCGGATGACGAGGTTCGTGTTCGTACAAAGCAGTATGGCCGTAATCAATTGGCCGCAAAGAAGTCAACTTCCTCTTTAGTATTGCTGGCAAGGCAGTTCAAGAGTCCGTTGATGCTCATTTTGATTTTCGCGGCCGCTGCCAGTATCGCGGTGCACGAACTTGGCGATGCTATCGTAATCTTGTTAGCTATATCGGTGAATGCATTTGTTGGCTTTTTACAGGAATGGAAAGCGGAGCGGGCTGCAGAAGCTCTATTGTCTTACGAAAATCCCAGTGCCCTGGTGAGACGAAACGGTGAGGTGATGAATATTGAGGCGAAGAATGTGGTTCCAGGAGACATTGTCATCTTGGCAGCTGGCTCAAGAGTTGTAGCCGACGTGCGTCTGGTTGAGTCCGTAGATCTTCTTGTAGACGAGGCTTTGCTTACGGGAGAGTCGCTTCCTGTTGAAAAGAAGGTTGCAGCGTTGGAAAACTCATTTAGTCTTGGAGACAGAGTTAACATGGCCTTTCTTGGCACCATGATAGTTGGTGGTCGAGGTGAAGGTGTTGTTGTTGCAACAGGTAAGAATACAGAGCTGGGAGACATTGTTAAATTGGTTACAGAGACTAAGAACGAAGTCACGCCTTTGCAACGGCAACTAAAGCGCTTTAGTTGGCAGTTGGGAGCTTTGTTCTTGGTTGTAGTAGCTGTGATGTTTGTAATAGGTCTGCTACGCGGCGTACCTGTGTACGACATGATAGCTATTGCTGTGGCTCTAGCGGTGGCTTCCATACCTGAAGGTTTGATCGTTGCGCTGACCGTCGTCTTGGCTATTGGGATGCAAAGAATGCTCAAGCTCAATGCTCTTACAAGAAGGCTTGTTGCTGCAGAAACGCTTGGAAGTGTGTCGATTGTCTGTACAGACAAGACGGGGACTCTAACCAAGGGAATCATGTCCGTGGTGAGGGTTGTGACGCCTCAGCATGATTTGGATATGCACTCTACGTTACCAGACGATGCAGAGGAGCTGCTGCTGTTAGGCGCATTGAATAACGATTCTCATATCACGAACGGAAAAAGGATAGGGCACCCCACAGAACTCGCACTTGTTGAGGCGGCCATGGATATTGGCCTTAACGTGGATTCTTTGAGAAAGAAGATTGCGCGGATTGACGAAATCCCCTTTGCCTCTGCTAATAAGTTCATGGTGACGATACATCGGCGCAGTGGGGAGGATATGTTGGTGATCAAGGGTGCTCCTGAGCGTGTGTTGGAGATGTGCGACATGGATGACGAAGCCAGGCAGCAAGTATGGGAGACGGCTGAGCGTATGATGCAACAGGGATTGCGAGTTCTGGCTATTGCGACTGACACGGGCGCCGAGTTTAATCTTGATGAGCCTATTGAGGGCGCTAGATACGTTGGGCTGGTTGGCCTGAAGGACCCGTTGCGTGACTCTGTGAAGGGGACTATCAAAGAATTGATGGCGGCCGGAATACGACTTGTTCTAATCACGGGTGATCATCCAAACACAGCAAAGTCAATCGCTACAAGCGCAGGTATTAAGATTGGAAAGCATGGGATAATCACGGGGAAAGACTTGGATGACATGAGTGACGGTGAGTTGCAGAGTCGCATTGCGTTAATTTCAGTGTTTGCACGTGTTAATCCGCGCCATAAAGTGAGGATTGTGCAGGCTTGGAAGGGGCGAGAAGAAGTCGTTGCGATGGTTGGCGACGGTGTGAATGACGCGGCGGCGATGAAGGTCGCCGATATTGGCGTCGCGCTTGGATCGGGAACAGATGTTGCTCAGCAGACTTCGGACATGGTGCTGCTCGATAATAATCTGTCTACTATATCGTCCGCGGTCCGTGAAGGTAGGGTTATTTTCGATAATATAAGAAAGGTGATTGTATATTTGTTGGCAGATAGCTTCTCTGAGATAATTTTGATTGGAGGGGCAATCGCCTTGGGCTTACCCTTACCGTTGCTTGCTGTTCAGATTTTGTGGATCAATCTTGTGACCGATGGATTCCCACATCTGGCTTTAACTATGGAGCCGGGCGAAGGTGACGTAATGAAGTATCCTCCGCGCAAGAAGAGCGAGCCTGTTGTAAGTGGAGATATGAAGATGTTGATATTCTTGATAGGAATCGTCACTGATATTGGTCTATTGGCGCTGTTCTGGGTACTGATTGGGCGTGAGTATGACATTGCTCATCTACGTACTATAATGTTCTCCGCATTGGCGATAGACTCGCTGTTCTATGTGTATGCGGTGAAAAGTTTGCGACATTCCATATTTCGTACTAAATTGTTCAAGAACAAGTGGCTCAACATTGCGGTCGTTGCCGGAATCCTCCTGCAAATCGCTGCGATATACGCACCGCCACTGCAAGAACTATTCTCAACCGTATCCCTTCAGCTTACTGACTGGATCATATTGCTTGGCTTGAGTATGCTCAAGTTGATAGTTATCGAGATTTCCAAGGAGGGGATCATGCTATTTAAACGAAGACGATATGTTACATCGAATTAAAAAATTTATTCCACACTCTTGGTTGCAGGGTTACCATTTTCTTATGGCGAACGGTGCTGCGTTGTATTACCGGTATCCGTCCAACAAGATACGCGTAATCGGTGTCACTGGAACAAATGGAAAGTCGTCGACCGTGCAGATGATAGGGCACTTGTTGATGGAGCTTGGCGAGACGGTGGGGTGGACGACTACTGCGTCATTTAGGATTGCAGACCGCGAAGTAATTAATAGTCAGAAGATGACTATGCTTGGTCGCACTCAGACTCACAAGATGATGGGGGAGATGGTGAAGCGAAAGTGCAAGTATGCGATCATCGAGACTTCGTCGCAGGGGATTTTGCAATATCGTCATATCGGGATCAATTACGATACTGTGCTTTTCACAAACTTAACTCCGGAGCATATCGAGGCTCACGGTGGGTTTGATAACTACAAAGCTACAAAACTTCGATTGTTTCAAAAAATTACTTCTCTTAAAAAGAAGAGACTCGATGGCGAGCTCGTACCAAAGAAAATCATCGTCAATCTCAACGATCAATACTCGAGTGAGTTCGCACGGTTCAATGTGGATCAAGTAATTGGATACGCCGATGATGATCGTGAGATATACGATGTACACGTGGATAAGAAAATCGTAGCCGAGAAGCCTCACCTATCGCTTGCGGGGACGGCTGCAAAGATCGGCGACGAGCATCTCAAGATTGGACTGATCGGTCCGTACTATTTAGAAAATGCGATGGCGGCGATTTCTACTGTTGTTAGTTTGGGATTTCCGATGCGCGATGTCCTCAAGGCTGGGCTTAAGCTCGAGGCGGTACCAGGGCGACTTGAAACTTTTTCGAAAGACGGCGTGACCGTGATCGTTGACTATGCTCCCGAACCGTTTGCGTTAGAGGCTTTGTACAAGGCAGTTGCGTTGTTCTCGGCAAAGAGGATCATACATGTGACGGGGTCGACCGGTGGTGGACGAGATACCGCAAGACGTAAAGTTATTGGCCAGATGTCTGCGGCGAAAGATGACGTCGTTATTGTGACCAACGAGGATCCTTATGATGAGGAGCCTATGTCGATCATAGACGAGATTGCAGACGCTGCGAAAGCGTATGGCAAAGTTGATGGTGAGGATCTGTTTAGAATTCTGGATCGTAAGGAGGCGATCGAGAAGGCGATCTCGCTCGCTGGGCACGGTGATGTCGTGCTCGTGACCGGTAAGGGCTCCGAGCCGGTGATGGCGATTTCGGGCGGTCGCAAGGTTCCGAGTGATGATAGGGTGTTTGTGAGAGATATTTTAGGGATATGAAGGGAATAAAGCTCAACGAACATGAAGAGATCGTCCACACAGAGCGAGGTGCTGTGTATCCATTTGTGATTCGGATTGTCGCAGGAGGTATCTTGACCATCGTTCCTTTCTTTTTCTTCTTTCCGTTGCTCGCGTTTGGCGGAGCCGGCATGATGTTGCTTTTCATCGTAGCTGGAGTTGGCGCGTATGTTTTGCTCAGAGCTTCATCGAAGTGGAAGGGTAGCGTGTGCATTGTCACAAATCAACGGATCATCCAAACTCGTCAGAAAGGTCTATTGGATCGACAGGTGACTTATGCGAGTTTGAAGAACATTAACGACATCGCATATCGCATTTCAGGGCTAGGAAAGTCGGTTTTGCGTATTGGTGAAGTTCGAGTAACTTTTTCTGGAGTGATCCCATCTATGCTTTTCGCGAACATCAAACATCCAGAGACATTGCGTGATATCATTGTCGAGCTTCAGTCGATGCCGAAGATGAGCTCGGGATCAACCGGTAAAGGCGAAAGTTTTAAGAGAGTTCACGTAGACGTATGAAGAATCGTCCAATTCAATCAATAATGAAGGTCTTTGGTTACAAGATGTTTTTTGTTGTAAACATTGTTATCTTGTTGTTGCTTGGATTGAGTTTTGGAAGAGAGTTTGTTCGTAGCTCTGCGATCTCCAAGGAGATTGGCGCGCTAGAGTCGGAGAAGGCGAGCTTGGAGGAGAAGAACCTTTCGCTGAGTGCGTATCAGGAGTATTTGGAGACGGAGGCATTTTTAGAATATGAGGCGAGAGAGAAGTTTGGTTTACAGCGACCCGGTGAGACGCAGGTGCACATTGAGGAGGGAGGGGCGCCTGTGAACGTTGAGACTGCTGTAGCTTTGTTTGCGGACGGCGAGGTTGTGATTCCAACGTGGAAGTTGTGGATGTGGTATTTCTTTGATCCGGATGTTTTTGAAGACTATGTGGCAACGTGAGCAAAAAGAGATAGGCCCATCGCCTTTGCCGGCGCATCTATATGCTCAAAGACAACTTCCAGTTCAACGCGCATTGTTTTGGCTTGGTCGTAGTGCTATTGCGCTTGGAATGGCTGGATTGGTGTTGGCCGTGTTTATTGTTTCTTTGTATCGGATTCCTGATGGCAGAGGTTTGCTGTACTGGTTTTCGGATAGACTACCATTGCCTGCGATGAAGGTGAACGATCAAACTGTGCCGTTGCGTGAGTACCGAACAGTACTAGATGGCTGGCATCAGCTGTATACATATCATGGCGCGTCAGAAGAGCAGGCCGACGAGGTTGTTGCATTGCGGGTGGACGAGCGTATGATCCGCGACGTTCTGCTTCAGGAGCTCGTGCGGGAGAGGGGCATGACGTTGAACGAAGAGTTTGTGGCAACTGTGTTCGCAGAGTTTGTAGCGCAGTATCCAACGGAGGCTCACTTTATTGAAGCCATTGATCGTCAGTTTGGTTGGTCTCCGGAACAGTTCTCGCAGCTAATAGTTGAGCCTCTTGCAAGAACGAGGTTACTCGCCGATTCGGTTGGGTCGTGGAGTGAGGTGCAGAAGCAGACATTAGAGATTATGCAGGAACTTCATGCGCGAATCTTTATTGATACAGATAGTTTTTCAGAAATTGCGCAGGAGGTTAGCACAAGTCTGTCGGCCAGTGATGGCGGTGAGCTCGGGTTACGTCCGATTGACGAGTATCCGATCGAGGCTCGAGACATCCTGTTATCGCTAGACGGAGGCTCGCTGACGTCGGTTATCGAGTTACCTGAACGCTTCGTGATTTACCAAGTGCAAAATCAAGTAGAGAGATCGTCGGGTATGTTGGTTGACGCGCGTGAGGTGTCTGTGGACAAGCGGGATATTTATGATGTACTCGAGGAGCGCATGGATTCCGCGGAGATTGAGTATTATTTGAAATAGCTATAGATGCTTATATCCGAGTTCATTTAAGGTGAACACAAGCTGCTTTTTCAGTTGAGCTCTGCCATTTCCACCCCTTAAGAATTTCTCTCTGCGGAGTGCCTCTTGTCTAGAGATGTACGATTCGGAGTAGATCAACTTTAATGGCCGTCGTTTTACGGTCGCGATAACATTGCCGTTGTCGTGCTCTGCTAATCGTCGTGATAAATCAGAAGAATAGCCAATATATAGCTGCCTATCTGATAGAGAAAATAGTACGTAAACGTGATGCATGAGTGCATTATATCAAACAAAAAATCAGCACAAGGCTGATTTCTTCTACCCAATTCATCTCGATTGCTAGTATTACTAGAACGGTCGAGCTGAGCTCGGTGGAGCCACCGAGGAGATTCGAACTCCTGACCTCTGCCTTACGAAGGCATTGCTCTACCAACTGAGCTACGGTGGCGTGTGATATAATGCGAGAAGATAGTACCGAAATAGACCGAAAATATCAAGCGCTATGATTAAGTGCCATAAATTGTCAAAACATTATAATCCTGACATAAAGGCGCTCGATGGCGTCGATCTTCATATTGAGCCGGGAGAGTTTGTGTCGATTGTTGGGCAGAGTGGAATGGGAAAGACAACGTTGCTTAGAATGTTGATCGCGGAAGAGCGGCCAACTAAAGGTAAGATTGTAATCGGTGGTTGGGATATTAGTAAGATTCGCGGATCGGCTGTGCCATACTTGCGTCGACAGATCGGCGTGGTGTATCAGGACATTAAGTTGTTGCCGAAGAAGACCGTGCACGAGAACATTGCTTTTGCGCTTGAGGTGTCTGGAGAACCGCGCAAGAGGATACGAGAAGTTGTACCGCAGGTTATCAAGATCGTTGGGCTAAACGGCAAGGAGGGGCGATACCCTCACCAGATGTCTGGAGGAGAGCAGCAGCGTGTGGCGATAGCTCGCGCGCTTGTTCATCGACCAAAGGTGTTGGTTGCAGATGAGCCTACCGGGAACCTTGACGCTATTACTGCGCACGAGATTATCGATCTTCTCAAGAAGATTAACAACTTTGGAACAACGGTTGTTCTCGTAACACATGACAGAGACATCGTGAATCATCTCAAAAAACGTGTAATCACAATGAAGGACGGTAAGGTTGCTCGTGATCATGTTGGAAAATACTCTCTCGCATAATGAAGACAGTACGAACAATTCACAGAACCACGAAGTTCGCATTTCAAAACTTCTGGAGGAACATATGGTTGACGTTCGCAACTGTACTTGTGTTTGCGTTGACTCTTGTTACTATCAATATTTTGATCGGGCTGAACCAGATTGCGCAGACCGCAGTTGAGAGCGTGGAGGACCAGATAGACGTATCGGTTTACTTTGAACAAGGTACAACAGAGGGAATCATCTTTGGAGCTCAGGAGTATCTATTCTCGCTATCGCAAGTTGAGAACGTCGAGTATGTTAGTGCGGATGACGCGTACATTCGATTTTTAGATCGACACAAGAATAACCCAGACATCTTGCAGGCTCTGGATACTGTTGAGCTAAATCCATTTGGCGGCTCGCTCGTCGTGACAGCTACGAGTCCTGAGCATTTTGACTTTATATTGGAAGCGTTGAACAATCCGACGTTCGGAGACTCGATCAAGCAGAAAGACTTCACAGATCACAAGCGTGTCATCGAACGTATCGAGAACTTCACCGATCGCGCGATGATCTTCATGTATTTCTTAGCGGGCATCTTTGCACTGATCGCGATTCTGATTGTGTTGAACTCGATCCGAGTCTCGATCTATACTCACCGTGAAGAGATTGGGATCATGAAGTTAGTTGGTGCGAATAATAGTTTTGTGCGGTTACCGTTTATTATCGAAGCGATCTTGATGAGCTTGATCGCAACCGCGATCACGGCCGCACTAGTACTACCGGCATTGCAGGTAATAGAGCCGTCGTTGAGCACTTTCTTTGATGGTGGTGAAGTTGGACTTTATGCTTACTACACCACTAACTGGTTAATGATATTCGGAGGACAGTTTGCAGGGTTATCGATATTGGCAATGATAGCGTCGGCGTTAGCGCTGAGTCGGTACTTGAGATTTTAACTGAAGAAAAAAATACCACCGCTTGGGCGGTGGTATTTTTAATTTTCGAGGTTCTCTTTTATCCAGGCTATGATCTGTTTTCGAACTGTTAGTGTTGGTGATGTTATTAGCAATCCATTTGAGCTGGCATCTGGCGTATTCTTCAGTAAGTTGAACGTCGCTTCGTCGTTGCACATGATGAGAGACGTGTTGGTGCCAAGATCTTTCATGTTGATAAACGCGTAGTCTGCGTTTTCTTTTTCGCTAATTTCAAGCAGTGTAGCGGCGATCTCTTCACCTCTCTCTTCTAATAGTTTTTGAACGCCCGTGATTTCGAGCTGCCCAATGGCAAATGCCTTATTCTCGATTGTCAGGGTCTTAAGATCGCAGAACAAAGTTTCCCGTAGCCGATCTCCTGACAAGTCGGACTTGGCAGCAAACATCTGCACTGCAAGGTCCTTGGGCGCATTGGATGCCTCTCTTAGCCAGTTAGCGGCGTCACGGTCCCGATCAGTAACAACCCCTGTAAAATTCTGAGTGTTTGAAATGATTGCACCAAGCAGATAGAGGGCTGCTTCTTTTGATGGCTCGACCTCTTGTTGTATGAACCGCTCTGCAACGATAGTTGCAGCGGCACCGATTAGCTCGATTTGATTTGTAGCATTCGTGAACTGATCCGCTTCATGCACTTTCCGATGATCAATGATCTCAACGACCTGCTCAACCTTGAGCGGCTTTGGAAGGTTCTTTGTTTCACTTGCGTCGAGTAACACAACCTCGGCACCCGTATCGTCCGACGGTCCCTTGGCAACCGATAGGCTAAAGGTCTCAATCAACCACTGCACCTCAATATGCGGAGTACCCCAGATGTGAGCTTGCGCTTTCTTGCCTGTAGCGCGCAGTAACTCGGCATATGCCATAGCACATCCATAGCCGTCGAGGTCGGGGTCTTTGTATGTTGTAGTGATGATGTTCATATTATTCTGTGGTTACATTTTCCGTCTCCTCAAGATAGTGTCTGACTTGCTTTTTCACGAACCGTCTTCCCGCTCCACTTTTTAAAAACTTTTCTCTTCCGAGCGCGTCCATCTTATTGCGATATGCTTCGTAGTACATGAGTTCGAACACCCCGCGATAGCTGGTAGATTTGTTGCTGCCAGCCTTATGCTCTTGAACGCGTCTTTTAGATCGCTTGTCATTCCTATATACCATCCTCGATCTGAAAATTCCAGAATATATACGTAGAACATGCTTGCATTTTAGCATGTAGGCAGTATGTCAGGATAGCGGTTGTGGTCAGGTGACTTGGTTGGCGGCGCCACGTGAACACCGACGACTCGCAACTTGAAAAGCCGCGTAAAATTAACACTGGACAGGTGGTTAATCACGCGGCACGTAAAAACACCGACTAAGTCGGTGTTTTTACGTGGCTCGGGGACAGGGGATCGAACCCCGATTCCCAGGACCAAAACCTGGTGTCCTACCATTAGACGATCCCCGAACGATAAAATTTTACAAAAATCCGACGATGTATCTTACTGATATCCGCACCCGGCTCCGCCGGGCTACCATTAGACGATCCCCGAATGTTGTGCGGAGATTATGCCACTAAATAGGGTATTTGTAAAGGGTTATAGCCCCTACCCAGAGGGCCTTGACAACCTATTGACAAAATGGGTGATATAAGGTACTGTAATGCCCAAGCAGAGGCAGATTCAAAGTGGAGTTCAATGAATTCACGGCGAGAAGCAGTTGCGTTAATTCATTACTACTTTTTTCTATGACTGGAGTCATCAAACGACTTACAGACAAAGGATTCGGATTTATCGCCGTTGAGGGTGAAGAGAAGGACTTGTTCTTCCACTCATCATCATTGGTCGATGTAATGTTCGATGAACTTGCAGAAGGAGACGAGGTTACATTTGAGACAGAGGATTCTGATAAGGGTCCACGTGCTACAAATGTGCAACGTGCCTAAGAGTTAAAAAAGCCGCCCGGCAACGGGCGGTTTTTTGTTTGGTGTGTTAATATCGATTCATGATTGCAACAGGCATACAAAGTTGGTTCTACAAGCATATTGCAAAGCCGATATTTTTTAAGCAAGATCCTGAGAAAGTTCATGATCGCGTTCTTGGTATCGGGAAGGTCCTGGGAGGCTCTACATTGAGCAAAGCGGTAGTTGGTGCGGTTATGTGCTACAAGAATCCGATTCTCGTTCAGGAGATCAGGGGTGTCCGTTTTCCTAATCCAGTTGGACTCGCTGCAGGGTTCGACAAGAACGCCGAGCTCACGGGATTGTTGCCTGATGTTGGTTTTGGGTTCGAGGAGATTGGATCAATTACAGGTGAGTATTGCGAAGGGAATCCCAAGCCTCGACTGTGGCGTCATCCCGAGTTGCAGAGTTTGCGTGTGTACTATGGTTTGAAAAATGATGGATGTGAGGCGATCTCGGCGCGACTTAAGGGTCGCGAGTTCGAGATTCCGATCGGTGTGAGTGTTGCTAAGACCAATTGCGCGGCTACAGTTGAAACTGGTGCGGCGATTGCGGATTATGTTAAAGCGTACACAGCGTTCAAAGATATTGGATCGTACGACACGATCAACATTAGCTGCCCGAATGCTCATGGAGGGCAGCCGTTCACGGACGTGTCGAGATTGCGTGAACTGTTAGTCGCTTTGAACGAGCGGCAGAACGAGAAACCGATGTTTCTTAAGTTATCGCCAGATCTTGATCTTGAGCGATTGCGTGAAATCGCAACCGTTGCAAAAGAGCAGGGTGTAGACGGCTTGATTGTGAGTAACCTTACAAAGAAGCATGACTTTGGTGATGGTGGTTTGAGCGGGAAGTCTGTTGAGCCTCATGCGCTCGAGCACTTGCAGTATCTCGCCAAAGAATTCAAGAACGATTTTGTTTTGATATCGTGTGGCGGTATATTTTCTGCAAAGGACACATACGAGCGAATCAAGAACGGTGCCTCTCTTGTTCAGTTAGCCACAGGTATGATCTTTGAAGGTCCACAGTTGATCGGCGAGATCAATCGAGATTTAGCTAGGATGATCAAAGATGACGGTTTTTCAAATATTTCAGATGCGATTGGTGCCGATGTATGGCAGTAATAGTCGCGAATAAGCCTCTGGGCTGGACGCCATTGCAGGTTATAGACGATATTCGGGAGAAGGATTCTCGTTATCGTGACAGCAAGATGGTTTATGCCGGGCGATTGGATCCGATGGCAGGAGGGTTGCTCGTAATCCTGACTGACGAGGATCGTTTTAAACTTGATGAATATTTGAAAAAAGATAAATCGTACACAGCGACGATGTTGTTTGGGTTCAAGAGTGATTCTCTGGATGCGCTCGGAATCGTTGAGCGTGTAGCGGGGACAGGTCAGGGGACTGTCCCGGGGACTGTCCCCATGCAAGATTTTGATCTTGTGACTGGCGCGATCAACAATCTGGTTGGCTCCCACGAGTTCGAGCTTCCTTCGTACAGCGCGTACAAGGTGCAAGGTAAGCCGTTACACTGGTGGGCGCAGCAGGGGAGACTAGACGAGATCGTAAAACCAAAAAAGAACATGACCGTGCGCTCGGTTCGAATCACAAAAAGTGAGTCGCGTAGTGCGGGCCAGGTTCTTTTGGATGTGACGCGGACAGTCGGACTCGTAAAAGGAGATTTTAGACAAGAAAAGGTGGTCGAGTCTTGGAAGCGGGCTCTCGACGGGGTCGGAGAGGTGCTCGTGGTTACTGCGGAGTTCGATGTGTCGAGCGGGACTTATATCCGTACGCTGACAGACGAGATTGGGCGCGAGCTTGGAAGCGGTGCTCTGTTACTGCACCTGGATCGAACACGGGTGGGGGATTTTGTAAATACGGGGGAGTTTTGACCACGCGACGTCTGCGTGATAAATTTTAGGCAATCTCGGGTTTGGAAACTGGCCGGGGGGTTGCGGTATGGAGCAACAACGCTGTAGACACGACAGTGAAGCTATCTAGCCCATAACGATGGCCGCTTCTATCACAACACGATCGTCTGGGCGCGTTCGTAAGCCGGTACCTCGCTCGAGGTGCCGGTTATTTGTTATTATCTTTTCTTCCATGCGGCAAGGGCGGCTTCTGCTTGATCCTTTGGCACAGCTAGGACATAGAGAAGATCTGTTCCTTGTATCGTGATATGCGTGGTGAAGGCATTATCAACTGGCATGTAAAACACTCTCGGTCGGTCAATTTTCTTTCTCATGAATAGAAACATATCTTTTGCGTGTCTAGCAGCTAAGTCAACATCCTGTCCGATTTCAAAATCCTTCATAGCATTGACCTGCTGAGCATTCTGAATTGACATGGAGTCTATTTCTGAAAATTTTACTATAACCGGCGCTGGTAATTTATGCTGGTTACGGGCGTTCCCAACAAGTAATGTTATTTTGAGGCCATTAGAAACTATTGCGACTTGCGGTAGCTTTTTTTCCATTCTGGATGTGAACCCGGACCTTAGAAATAGTGGCCTTATAAGAAGTAGGTGCACAATTATTGTGACCACGGGTATTAGTAGTCCTACGTTAATACCCACGAACTCGCTAGTCATTCTTGAAAAGAGATATAACTCTGTGCCTAGTAGCGCGACCATTATGATCATGTTTCCCAGCAGGAACGGGATTGATGTAATTTTCTTGTAACCAATGCCGAGCTTGGTTGCTCCTGCCAACACACCCTTTCTATCGTCTTTAAATGTCCGCCCTTTTGATATTTCTAAGCTCTGTTTAAAATCGGATCGCCCGCGTTCAATTGCCAAGATTCCTCCGTATGTAATGAGTGCAACAACGACAATATTGCCAATACCGAACACATACGTAAATGCGATCGTTGAAACTACAAAGGCAAGGCCCAGCTCTATGGCAGCTACCGCTTTAACGATTGAGTGCGACTTTGCGACAGACATAAGATGTTGAAGTTTGATTTGTTTAGTTACTGAACGCTGATGACTCGGTAGACAATCTCACCACTATTCGTCTCCACAGCAACATCGTCTCCTTCGTAGCGGTCGAGCAACATTGATCCCAGCGGACTCGTATGCGAGATCCGACCTTTCATGATGTCGACCTCTTGCGATCCTACGATCTGGAATGTCTGTTGGCTTCCATTGATTTCGAGTACGACTGTCGATCCGAGTCTAATGGCACCCGTTGCATCGGTTCCTTCTTCAATGACAATCGCCTGGCTAATTCGCTCAGTTAAGCGAATGATCCGCGAGTTGATCCTACGAAGTCGTCGCTTAGCGTCTTGATACGAAGCGTTTTCCGAAAAATCACCATCCTGTGCGGCGAATCGCATATTCTCCGCAGCCTCAAGACGATCCACAGTCTCGAGCCGTTTGAGCTCGTTTTTTAGTCGATCGAGTTTGTTTTGCGTAAGATGGTTATCGGTGACCTGGTTTTCGAGCCGTTCTTTCTCGGCTTTTCTTGTTGGTAATCTCATAGTGAAGGTATCATATCATTTTTCTAATAAAAAAGACCCGCACGTACGCGGGGCTGAAGTTAGGCTGCGAGTTCAGCGATTATCTCGTCGCGGACACGTTCCCAGGGTAGGACGCTGAATCCACCGCCTCGGGAACCTCCGACGAGGTCACCGCCACCCCAGACTGAGTCGACTGACGTCTCAAGCGCATTCAACCGTGGCCACATGCGCAGCAACGGGAACTGAATGAATTGGGATTTGCGACCGATCGTATAGAGCGTTGCTCCATCTGCCTTAGTCGCAATGATACTCACATGAGCCTTCATCCCGGCGGAGAACAGATGTGCACGTGCATCGTTGCCGCATCCACGCTCATCGATGACCTTGAATCCAGATCCGTCGTACAGGATCACATGATCAACGTTGAGCTCGCGCTCTTCGCCGTTGTTCATGAGGAAGCTGTCGAGCCTCGCGAGGGTCGCTTCCAAATTTGCTGCAAGCGACGATGCGCTAGCCGAGGCCATCTCACCGGAAGAGCGGAAGCTCTGGTAGGCTCCGAACACCCAGCTGTGCTGTCTGTTCAGGCGGTCAGACAGCTTCATCGGAAACGCGCACGATGTGATGTCAATCCGGTCTGTCAGTGTCCTCAGGCGCGAGATACTCGGAACGTCCTTGGTCCCTTCGAACAACGCGTAGTTGACTAGCTGCCACACTGCGAGAGCCACATCCTGATCGATGTCATTGATGTAGACGTGCACGATGCCTGTGAACGCGTCCATCATGTCGCCCTTGAGAGCGAAGAACATCTGCATGCAGGTGCTCATGGTGGCCTCGCGCTTCACTCCATCATGATGGTCCAGATTCAGCCGTTTCGTGGCCTCATCGTAAAACGGGCCGCCTTTAACCATGCCGTCCAGTGCGATAGAGCCATGTGGCGTCGATCGCATGAACTCTTCTCGACTCCACTGTTCGTTCGGGTGAACGTGGATGAGGAATCGTCCAAGCTGCAGTACGAAGCTCATATCACCTTCTTTCTGGGTAAACCCTTCGAAAGTTATCAAATATTTTTCTATCTGTCAATCTATCCCCAAACCCGTTGACATTCGGTTTTTGTTCGTATAGAATAGCCCCACAACTCATCCATGACCCCCTAGTAGGTAAGCCTGCTCGGGATTTTGTGTCTTTGCGCCCTGAGGAGGGGCTCAGTGAGGGTCACGACGGACATGATCGACGCACTTGTCATTCTGAGCGGGGGCCGAAGAACCTTCGTCGCTTTCGTGCAAGGCCATGCAAGATGCCGACGAAGTTCCTTCGACTTCACTCCGTTACGCTCAGGATGACAGTGTTTCTGTGGCTTGCACTTTTGACAAGCGTGACTAGGCTCACAGTAAATAGCCAAAAAGAAAACCATGAAATTCAAGCTCAAATCAGAATATACACCAGCTGGTGACCAGCCGACCGCGATCAAAGAACTTGTTCGCGGTCTTAAACGTGGGGACTTACGTCAGACTTTGCTTGGTGTTACCGGGTCCGGTAAGACGTTTACGGTTGCGAACGTGATTAATGAGGTTCAACGACCCACTCTTGTTGTTGCGCACAACAAAACGCTCGCCGCTCAGCTTTGTGCTGAGCTTCGGCAGTTCTTTCCTGATGCTGCTGTCGAGTACTTTGTTTCATACTACGACTACTACCAGCCCGAGGCGTACCTGCCACGTACGGATACTTTTATAGAAAAGGAAGCACAGATCAATGACGAGATCGATCGACTTCGTCACGCAACGACGCAAGCGTTGTTATCGAGAAAGGACGTCATCATCGTTGCATCTGTTTCATGCATCTACTCAGTTGGATCGCCAGACGAGTATCGCGCGTCGATGCTGCACATCGGGGAAGGTGAACAGCGTGAAGATATTATGCGGCAATTGATATCGATGCAGTTCGAGCGGACGAGCGCGGATCTTAAGCGAGGAAACTTTAGAGTTCGTGGCGACATCCTTGAGGTGATGCCGATGAACGAGGAGACAATCTACCGCGTTGAGTTCGAGAAAGCTCGTGTGATATCGATTCGTGAGCTCGAGGCGATCACTCGGCGATTTGTAAAAGATCATCACGAGATCTGGATGTTCCCAGCTAAACACTTCATGACGGCGCCGTCGAGATTAGAGGGCGCGCTTACCGGGATCGCGAACGAAAAGAAGAAACGTGTCGCGGAACTCGATAAAGAAGGGAAGCTACTCGAAGCTGAGCGCATCAACCGTAGAACTACGCACGATCTCTCCATGATTCGTCAGACGGGATTTTGTAGCGGTATCGAGAACTATTCACGATGGTTCGATGGCCGCAGTCCGGGTGAGCCGCCGTTTACATTGCTAGATTTCTTCCCAGAAGACTTCCTTACGATCATCGACGAGTCTCATGTGACCGTTCCGCAGATTCGTGGGATGTTGGCGGGGGACCAGGCTCGAAAAAAGAACTTGATCAACTTTGGATTCCGATTGCCGAGTGCGATCGATAACAGGCCGCTGAGCTACGATGAGTTCGATAAGCGGATAGGCCAGGTGATATATGCGTCGGCTACTCCTGGTGATTACGAGCTTGATCGTAGCGCACACGTCGCCGAACAGGTGATTCGCCCAACAGGTTTACTCGATCCCAAGATTGAAGTACGGCCTGTCACAGGAACGAAAGACTCGCTGGGACAAGTGGACGACTTGTTGCCGCGTGTGAAGGAGCGTATCGACATAGGGGACCGAGTGCTCGTCACCACATTGACCAAGAAGATGGCCGAGGATCTGTCGCAGTACATGGCGGATGAAGGGTTCAAGGTTGGGTACATTCACAGCGACATCGTCACGCTTGAGCGAGTGGAGATATTAAACAGCTTCAGAAAGGGTGAGATTGAAGTCTTGGTGGGAGTTAACCTCCTCAGAGAAGGTCTTGATCTACCCGAAGTTAGTCTTGTAGCGATATTGGATGCCGACAAGGAAGGTTTTCTACGATCGGAGATGTCGTTGATTCAGACGATGGGCCGGGCGGCGCGAAATGTGCGAGGCTCTGTCGTGCTTTATGCAGACAAGGAGACGGGGAGTATGAAGCGTGCGATTAAGGAGACTGAGCGCAGGCGCAAGAAACAGATGGCTTATAACAAGAAGCATGGCATTACGCCGACATCGACAAAACGGGAGATATCGGATATTAGATCGATGGTTGGCGGAGAGGGCGATGTGAAGATTGACGATATTCTGAAGATTGAGCTCACCGCTGAACCTCATGAGATCAAAGAAGTTATTGAGGAGAAGAAGTATGAGATGAAGGAGGCAGCGAAAGAGCTCGACTTTGAGACAGCAGCTTTGCTGAGAGACGAGATCAAGGCGCTTGAGGCAGAAGTGAGGGGGATAAAAAAACGCGACCAATAGCCCAGTCGGGATTGGTCGCTGCAGTCTAGCGGGAGAACATGCGCACGTACTTCAGGAGGAAGTCTCGTATGCGGTCGTCGATCCACTTTGTGCGCTCGTCTTCCGGTATCGACTCTTCAATGGCCGCGATGTAGGAGTAGGCCTTGATCGCAAAATCAAGATGCTCGCGAGCTTGAGCTGAATGCACGAAGTTGGAGCGTGTGAGCTCCATGTCGAGCTCGTAGAGGTCCGCCATGTTCGCGAAGAACTGGGCCAGGCACTTCATGATGATGAGCGATGCGCCTCGTATCGGTTCTAGTACTGAGCCTCTGGCTAACCTCATAGAGGTGTCGCCGCCTCCTCCGCCGTTTGGGGGAAGCGACGAGACGCAGCCATTCACCAGTGTGGGGATCACCCAGTACGCGAGGACTGTGTCATCCTCGATCTCTGGACATTCCACGGGCTCTGGTTCCGTCAGTGGAATCGCTCCACCGAAACCGCCTCTGCGCACCATGTCATCTCTGGCAGCCACTTCGTCGCTGGCCACAAGTTCACGCCACCACAGGGCGAGCGGCTGTGTCGAGTCTACTGACGGGAGGTTCGGCATGTTATGAACCCTCCTTCCGACCCATTTTTACCAAAATGTTAATAAATTCGCAAATCAAATTTAAGATCATCCGTAAAGGCCGGATCAGTGTGGATAACCAATATGACTGACAAGATAATCATCAAAGGAGCACGAGAACACAACCTCAAAAACGTAAGTTTAGAGCTCCCGCGTAACAAATTAGTATGTTTTACAGGGCTTTCCGGATCGGGAAAGTCATCCTTGGCATTCGACACGATTTTTGCCGAGGGTCAGCGTCGATACGTCGAGTCATTGTCGGCGTATGCTCGCCAGTTTCTTGGGCAAATGCAAAGACCAGACGTGGACGACATCGAGGGGCTGTCACCAGCTATTAGTATCGACCAGAAGGCGCACTCGCGTAATCCTAGATCCACGGTTGCGACGATAACGGAGGTTTATGACTATTTGCGAGTATTGTATGCGCGTATTGGGCAGCCTCATTGTGTTACTTGTGACAAGGAAATCCAGAAGCTGACTCTCGACGAGATGGTGGACGTTATAATTGAGGAGGCTAAGGGCGAGGCTACGCAGATAATGGGTCCCGTTGTTCGCGGACGAAAGGGTGAGTACTATCAGATGCTTTATGACCTTTACAATAGTGGCTTTGCTAAAGTTAGGATCGATGGAAAGATCCATCATCTTTCACAGCAGATTAAGCTGTCTCGATATCAGAAGCACACGATTGAGGTGATTATCGATACCTTGACGCCGGAGGAGATGAAGAAGATGAACAAGGCGACTCGTCAGCGAATTCATGAAGCTGTTGAGGCTGCACTTGAGCATGGCGGCGATGTTATTACTGTTTTGTTTGGGAAGAAGCGTGAGAGGTTGTTGAGCTCGAAGTTCAGTTGTCCTGACGATGGATTCTCGTTTCCAGAGATTGAGCCGCGTCTTTTCTCGTTCAACTCGCCATATGGAGCGTGTCAGGGGTGTGATGGTATTGGAGCGGAGTCTTTGTTTTCGGATGCTATTTGCACAACTTGTGACGGTGATCGACTTCGACCGGAAGCGATGCATGTAAGAATCGGTGGTAAGAATATTGCTGAGGTTACAGCGATGACTATTGATGACGCGCATGAGTTTTTAAGAAAGCTCAAGCTCAATAAGCAGAACGCACAGATTGCAGAGAATATTTTGAGAGAAATCAAGAATAGGATCAAATTTATGCTCGATGTTGGTATCGAGTACCTCACGTTGAATCGAAAAGCGGGGACTTTGTCTGGTGGTGAGGCTCAGCGAATTCGACTTGCTTCACAGGTAGGATCGAAGCTTGTTGGAGCTATGTATGTGCTCGACGAGCCTACGATCGGTTTGCATCAACGAGATAACGAGAAGTTGATTGCGACATTGAAAGACCTTCGTGATATTGGAAATACGATCATCGTTGTTGAGCATGACGAGGATACGATCCTGGCGTCGGATTACATGGTAGAGATTGGTCCTGGTGCTGGTGTACACGGTGGAGAGATTATTGCAGCGGGCGAGATGCCGGATGTTTTGGATGACAAAAACTCGTTGACTGCTGCGTATCTACGCGGCGACAAGAAGATCGAGATTCCAGAATCTCGTAGAAAGATTGGGCGCGACGCTATTCAGATTAAGGGTGCGTCGGCAAACAACTTGAAGAACATTGACGTAAACATTCCGTTGCGACGTTTTGTTTGCGTGACGGGAGTGTCAGGATCAGGAAAGTCGACTTTGACCGAGGACATTATGTACCGAGCGTTGGCGAAGAAGCTGACGGGGAAGGGTGGAAAGGTTGGGAAACATAGTACGATTCTCGGTGCTGAGTACCTCGATAGGATCGAGCTTATTGATCAAAAGCCTATTGGACGAACTCCACGATCGAATCCCGCGACTTATACTGGTGCTTGGACTCCGATTCGTGAGTTGCTTGCGGCTACCGAGGAAGCTCGATATCGAGCGTACAAGCCTGGGCGGTTTAGCTTTAATACGCCGGGTGGTCGTTGTGAGAACTGTCAGGGTAACGGGTTGATTGGTATTGAGATGCATTTCTTGCCAACTGTTTATGTTGAATGTGATGTTTGTCACGGGAAACGATTTGATCGTGAGACTCTCGAAGTTGAGTGGAACGGAAAAAATGTATTCCAGATCCTGGAGATGACGATCGACGAGGGGACGGACTTCTTTAAAGAAGTGCCAATTGTACACGATCGTTTCAAGGCAATGCAGGATGTTGGACTTGGATACATCACGATAGGGCAGCCAGCGACGACGCTATCTGGTGGTGAGGCTCAGCGCGTGAAGCTATCAAAGGAACTCGCGAAACGACATTTGGGGCGCGTGATGTATGTGTTCGACGAGCCTACGACGGGATTGCATTTTGAGGATATTCGACAGTTGTTAGATGTAATGCATAAGCTCGTTGACAAAGGGAACACGGTTGTAGTGATCGAGCACAACCTCGACGTGATCAAGACAGCAGACTGGATCGTCGATCTTGGACCCGAGGGTGGTCATAAGGGTGGGACATTGTTGGCGGAAGGTACTCCTGAAGAGATCGCGCGAAAGCCGATCTCGTATACGGGTAAGTATTTGAAATCAGTACTTAAGAAAGGATGACGATGATTGCCTCCCACGTAAAAATCAAGAAAGGAAAACTCCCAGAAGGGCCTGGGGTTTATTTCTATTATGATGAATCAGGAAGGCTGTTGTACGTTGGGAAAGCAACGAGTTTGAAGAGGCGAGTTGGCTCGTATTTCAATAAAAGATACAAACCAGGCGGAGCCTGGTCCGGCTCCGCCGGAAAGGATGATAGTTACGGTAAGAAGATCGCCAAGATGGTCAGCGAGATCGTTCGGATCGAATATGAAGAAACCGGTTCGGCGATAGAGGCGCTCGTGCTCGAAGCGAACATGGTTCGACGATTGAAGCCGCACTACAATGCTCTGTTGGTGGATGATAAGAGCTTTCTGTACCTCGTGTTCACAAACGACGAGTTCCCAAAGCCGATCTTTAAGCGAGGGCTTGAGTTGTCGCGACAAGGGATAGATCCATTCTCTGTGAAGCTTGATGCAAAAGCTAAGAAACGATACCTAGCAGTATTTGGGCCGTTCACGAGTCCGCGCGCGTTGAGGAATGCACTCGATCTGTTGCGGTTTATCTTTCCATGGTCAACGTGTGAGCCGCCGAGCGTAACAGGGAAGACTCGACCTTGCTTCGACGCACATATAAAGAGATGCCCCGGTGTGTGTACGGGCAAGATCAGTAAACAGGATTATCGACGTAACATTAGAGCGATCATTCAGTTTTTCCAAGGAAAGCGTGGGTCGATCGTGAAGAAGCTGAAGTCCGACATGAAAAAGGCCGCGCTCAAGCTCGAGTTCGAGAAAGCCGGCAAGATGAAGAGTCAGATTCGATCACTCGAGCATATTCGAGACATATCGGTTATCACCAAGGACTTTGCACCAACGCCGTACGAGAACCCGGATAAGGACTACGTAGACGCACTCGGACGCGTGGAAGCGTACGATATTAGTAATATTTCAGGAAAGGAAGCTGTAGGAAGCATGGTGGTGTTTGAGCACGGCCGTCCGGAGAAAGGGGAGTATCGCAAATTTAAGATTAAAACTGTTGACGGACCGAATGATGTTGCGATGATGAAAGAGGTGATGACGCGCAGGTTAAAACGAGCTGAGCGGTTTCCAAAGGCGTGGGAGTTGCCGGATGTGATGGTGATAGACGGTGGTAAGCCTCAGGTGAATGCGGTACAAGCAATTCTCGACGACATGCAAATACGAGTGCCGATCGTGGGGCTCGCCAAAGGTTCAGATCGCAAACAGGACGTTCTGGTGTACGATCACGCCGATGTTTATCTCTCGCGTATCGTGCATGCGCAGAAGCCATTGTTTCAGAAAGCGCGAGATGAGGCGCATCGGTTTGCGGTGGCTTATCATAGAAAGAGGCGGGAGGTGAGAGATGGGTTAGGGAAACGAAAGCGTAGAAAATAAATCACGCCGCCAGCAGAGAGCTGGCGGCGTTTTGTCTAGTTGCGTTGGCCGATGTAGCGGATCAGGTGGCAGAGGAACTCTCGCCAGACGTCTCCGTATCGCTCGACCGCGTCACCCACGGCCTTGTCTGAGTGCACCATTCCGTTGGTGACGAATCCCAGCACGAGGCCGCTCACCTTTCGTCCTGCCTCACGCTGACGAGCCACGGACTCGAGTTCTGGCTGACCAGAGCATCCGATGACATCTGCGCCGAGCCTTCGGAAGGCTTCCTTCTGTGCAGCACCTTCGATCGTGGGGTTGTTCCAGAACGCGTGAGTCACGGGGACCGTCATGTGGCCGAACTCGTCGACCAGGTCCATCAGCAGGTACCGCACGAGGTCGGCATCCAGTCCGTTCTCGAGCGTGGGGAACCCTTCTGTTCCCACACCCGTCATTCGGTTCCCGCTGCTCAGGAAACCGTTGGGGACGCTCACCTGTCCAACTCGGACGGTTTGTGTACAGCTCCCGACGAGGCTCGTGGTGATGACGGTCTCGGCACCAAGGTGGATCAACATGTCCACCATCAGCCGCACCATGCGGCGGGTCTGGGTCTCGTCTTCACCTTCGTAGAGGTGGATCCGACCGAGGAGTCCGATGATCGGCACTCCACAGATCGAGCCGTAGACGACGTCCCGGGCGTGATCCTTCACGACCGGGTAGCCGCGCAGTTCCTCGAACCCGGGAATGTCCACGAGCGCCACCTTGAACGGCTCCTGGTCCCACGGCAGGCCCTTGTCCAGTCCCGCGGTGAAGATGATCCCGAGTGTGGGATTGCGTCGCGTTGGAGCGACGGACCTATCGACCTCGCCCTTCAGGAGGGCGGCCGCTTCGGTCCCTCGTTTTTCAGCTTCTGGAAACAGTCTGTGTTCAGTCATGTGCCCTCCAACATACTTGTGTATGCAATGCCAACTTACGTTCTCAAAGCAGGATTGTCAACGAGGGGTGGCTTTCCTTGGCAATTCTGCTGTTTTCATGTATTTTGTGAATCTTGATGGAGGTGGAGTTTGCAACTGTTGTCTGAAGTGGTAGTCCTTGGTCAACCGGACCAGGGTCAGTGGAAGTACTCCGCTGATGTTGATGTATTGAATTGGGAGGGCGGTCTTCTGGGTGGCGTTGGCGTGCATACGTGGCGCGACCAGGCGTTGACCCCGCGGATGCTTTGCGACGCTAGGAGTGATGACGCAATCGCTGAATACGTCGCGGGACGGTTCGGAGGATTGGCGCCGCGTCCGTTCGTGTTGGAGCATTGGGCGGAAGAGAATGGCTTGCAGGTCACGATTCGGCTTGCCGAGGCTGAGCTGAAAATCGACGACACCTACACAGTCGGGTGGGCTGGTAGTCCGCTGGTCCTGGCTCAGGATTTCTTCACGGAGATGGTCCGAGCAGTTGGAAGAAGGTTGTCCGGAGTCGTGATGATTCGCGATACCGACTTGCCGAAATCCATGAGAGGAAAAGGCCTGGCACTTTGTCGTCAGGTCGAAATTACGCGATAGTGCCCATTCTGGGTGCTGTTTTTTTATGTAAAAGCCTAACATTTTGCATTTTGCTGTGGATAACATGTGGAGTGCTGTGGACTTTGTTCGGTGTTTGTTCCGTAGGCAGTAGGGGGTGCTGGGGGATAGAATGGGTTGTGAAGGGTAAGAAGTGGTAAGAAGTGGGAAATGGCCTAGGTCATGTTTCCGCGTTCTTCCTGTTCTCCCTGTTTTTTTTGAGACGGTCTAACGTCTCTGTGGTTCTCAAAACATGTTCCTCGGTGAATACAAACATGCTCTTGATGATAAAGGTCGGGTATCTATCCCGGTGAAGTTTCGTGCTGCTATCAAAAGTGGTGCAGTTGTTACTCGCGGTTTAGATAACGCGCTGGTTCTTTACACTCCAGGTGAGTGGAAGGAGCTCGCAGAAAAGCTTTCGAGCTTACCGATCTCTCAACAAAACTCACGCGCATTCGCCCGGCTCATGCTTGCGGGTGCAATGGATGTGAAAGTTGATAAGCAAGGACGCATCGCTATTCCCGAGTATCTGCGAAAGTACGCAGGTATCAAAAAGGATGTCGTGTTCGCTGGTTTGTATAACCGGCTCGAACTCTGGGACGAGGCTACTTGGAACGCATACAAGAAAAAGACAGAAGCAAAGAGCTCTGATATCGCAGAGCAACTTGGAGAACTTGGTATTTAATTTCGCATATGGATCATGTTCAACATATTCCAGTCCTCTTGGAGGAGGTGCGTCATTATATACACGCTGAATCAGGTGGGGTTTATGTTGATGGGACGCTAGGGCATGGCGGCCATACTGAGGCGATGCTGAATGATTCGGCACCGGACGGTAAGGTCGTTGGGATAGAGCTCGACTCCCGCAACATGAAGATTGCAAAGAAACGCTTGCAGTCATTTGGTGATCGAGTGCTGTTTGTTCAGGGGAGCTATAGCGACCTTGCACAACATCTTGATGACTTGGGAATAGAAAAAGTGGACGGCATCCTCTTGGATGTTGGCTTTAGCTCATCCCACGTTGACGATCCAACCCGTGGATTTAGTTTCATGAAAGAAGGGCCGTTAGATATGAGGTACGACTTCGACCAGGAGCTCACAGCAGCAGAGGTTGTGAATTCATGGTCGGAGGGTGAACTCGCAGAAGCTTTTCTCCTTTACGGAGAGGAGAAGCAAGCGCCAAAAATTGCTCGATTAATCGTGCAACGGCGTCGCGAGAAAATCTTTCGTACAACTACGGATCTTTCAGAAACTATTGCGTCAGCCACAGGGAGGCATGGGAGAATTCATCCCGCAACCCGTGTCTTCCAGGCGCTACGCATAGTTGTGAACGATGAACTTGGTTCGCTTAAGGCAGTATTGCCTCAGGCGGAATCAGTTCTGAAGGAAGGTGGTCGCCTTTGTGTGATCTCGTTCCATTCACTCGAGGATCGCATCGTAAAAAAATTCTTACGGCGATCGTCAGACCTCCAGGTAGTGACCAAAAAACCAGTCACGCCACTTGAGGCAGAACAAAAAACAAACCCACGTGCAAGAAGTGCGAAGTTTCGCGTGGCAATAAAACAAAAATCTAATGACAACCAAGAACAAAAAAAGACGTGAGTCTAAGTCCATCTCTCTTTGGAATGGAGTTTGCGTGTTAGCTTTGCTTGTAATCGGTACAGCATATGTTTTTCAAATGTCATCAGTAACACAGCGTGGCTATCAAATGCGCGAACTCGAACTTGCGGTTGAAGACCTTGAGTTGGAGGGCGAGCAGTTGAAAGTCAATGTTGCAGAATCAACTAGTTTGGCCAATGTCTCCGAGCGAATGAAGATTCTCGGATTCACCGAGCCTAGTGAAATAACTTACATCTCCGGTCTCGATTCGGTGGCCATTCGATAATATGAGTGTATATCAGTATTCGATATTAAACGCACGGCACCTTATACTATTCAGCATATTGATTGCACACAAAATTGCATCACGCTCTGATGTGAGCTCGCAAATAATCTAACTGTGAGTCGTCATCAGAATGGGATAAGCATGCCCTTCTGTTGTGAGAAGTGACGCTCAAAAGAAACTGTGGTTACCCCACAGTTTTCTTTTTGAGCGTCACCCTGAGCGAAGCATCGCTGAGTCGAAGGGTCTCTCTAGCACGCGAGTACCCGCTCTGATACAATCCCCATATGAAAAAATACTACCAAAAATTATCAAAGGCCAAGAGGGCGATGATGATCGGATTCATGCTGCCCGCATTCATGCTGTGCGGTTTGATCGTCGGGTTCATGGCAGGCCTTGAGTCGGTGAACTTTGCGCCTGCATGTGAGAACGCTTCATACGAGTATGTCTGCGGTGAAGGGGCGCTTGGATTTGAGGACTGTGTCGAGGTGCCAAATGAGTGTACGGGTCACAAGGCCTTCGAGTTTCGAGGTCTCATTGGCTGGGAGGGTCGAGCCGCTTTGGGAGCTTGGATAGGTGTTCTAGTATCATTAGTCGCATACGGAGGTAGCTTGATCTGGTTGGCTAAAAAGTAGGCTAAACCCTTGCCAATCTCGTCTTTTTGTGGCATGGTCACGTTATATTTATGTTTGAACTAAAGAAACAATCTTCTGCATCAAAAGCTCGACGGGGAGCTTTGAGTACGAGTCATGGCGAGCTGCAGACTCCTTTCTTTATGACCATCGCTACTAAGGGTGCGGTGAAGTCTCTTGATGTGAGTGACCTTAAGCGAAACCGTGTGCCAATTATTCTTTCGAATACTTACCATCTACTTGTTCGACCGGGACTTGAGGCTATGCGACGTCGTGGAGGTTTGCATAAGTTCATGGGATGGGATGGACCGATGCTTACTGATAGCGGAGGCTACCAGGTGTTCTCGCTGGGAAAGATGCGTAAGATCACTGAGGAGAGTGTTACTTTTCGATCTCACATTGACGGTGCGATCGTTGAGCTTTCACCTGAGCAGTCGATCGAGATGCAGCAGGCGATAGGGTCAGACATCATGATGCAAATGGATGTTGTTTTGGCACCAGATGTCCCGCGCATCATCGCGCGTGATGCTATGGAACAGTCGATCCGGTGGGCTAAGCGATGTAAAGACTATTTGAATTCGAATCGTAAACAGTCGATGACAAAGGATCAGAAACTATTCGGTATCGTGCAGGGAGGTATTCACGAGGACTTGCGCGAGATGTCAGTGAGAGGTTTAACTGAGCTTGAGCTCGATGGATATGCGATCGGAGGTTTGTCTGTTGGAGAGAACCCCGAGGATAACTTGCGTGTCGCAGCTTACACGGCTGACCTGATGCCGAACGACAAGGTGCGGTACTTTATGGGCGGAGGAAAGCCCGAGGAGATTGTTGCATACGTGAAAATGGGAATCGATATGTTTGATTGTGTGATCCCAACTCGTCATGCGCGTCATGGATCGTTGTTCGTTTGGGGAGGTGAGGTGACGCCTGAGCTTTTGAACACGCCTGACTTTTACAAAAAGATCATTATTCAAAATGCTGAGTTTGAGGACAGTGATGAACCGGTTGACTCAAATTGTGACTGTACACTGTGTACAAATCACTCAAAAGCGTACATTCACCACCTGTTTGACATGAAGGAGCCGTTGGCTGAACGCCTTGCTACAGAGCATAATGTGAGGTTTTACATGAAGTTGATGGAGACGATACGTGAAGGTGTGGAAAACGATGCCATATAAAGCGAGCCTTCGGGGCTCGTTTTTGGTACAATGAGTACACATTATGGCGCAGTCCATTGCTACACAAGGTATTCGGATTTTCTTTGTAGACCTCATTGGAGGTCTTATTGGCTTTCCCGTTTGGTGGTACACAAAGGGACTCGTTCGTTGGGTCAAGGGTTTGAAGAGGTTCTTTAACGGATATCGTGGCGTACTGGGCGTTGGTGTTTGGGTCAAAAACTTGTTTGTTCCAATGTATGGTAGTTATGATATCGCTGGACGATTCATAAGTTTCTTTGTTCGATTGGCGATGATTGTAGTCCGGTCATTTGGCTGGGTATTCTTGGTTATAATCACTATCTTGTTGTTTGCTGCGTATCTGGTAGTGCCGATCATTGTGATAGGTATGATTTTATATCATTCAATTGGTGGAATTCTCTAATATGGAAGAGAAGATCGAACAACCTTCCGAGAGCGACATCCTGTCGAATCTGCCATTCATCCCAACGTCAGTTGAGCGACCTCACGACTTTGGTGTACTTGTTGATGACCAGTTTTTGTACTGGGACGCACGACTAGATATCGCGTCGCGCAATCTCCGCACAGCTCGTGATCGCGTGAATAAGCTCATTACGATCGTGGCTGGGATCGTCACGGTGGTGTTGTTTATATTATTTGGAGTTTCTACGTTCGTGTTATTGCCGAGTTCGATGTGGGGAACGCTAGATTACTGGACGTCACCGTCTACCGAACAGTTATTCCTATGGATCGGAATCGGTGGTCTTTTATATATCGGATATAGGCGTGCACTTGCACGTCGTGAGCCAAAGGAAACCGGAGATCGTGAAGAGCATGATGTGCATCCTGTTCAGACAACTTGGGATGCTGCAGGAGATATGGGGCATGCAAAATGGGTGAAGCTTTCCGATAACTGTTCAAATAGTACATGGAGTGGACTTGATTCTGCTGCAAAACTCGCAGAACAGTTCAAGCATCCGTACGTGAGTATGTATCACGTGTTTGCTGGAATGCTATCGGAGCCGAGTGTTGCTCATATATTTTCACGCTTAGGTATAGGTTTCGAGAACATCAAAGAGCCGCTTTCAAGGAAACTGCACGAGATTACTGCCGCTCAAGCTGGGCAGGCGGTTGCAGCGGGCATTGATCCTCTGGGTCAGCGAACAATACTCGGTGCTGCGGTTCATGCTCGTCATGAAGGGCGAACGGTTATCACGCCGGTGGACATGTTTATATCGAGCTATAGGAATTCTGAGTTTCTTCGTGAGGTTTTCTACGGAATAGGTATCGAAGACGAGGCTATGGAGAACGTTTTGGCGTGGTTGCAGATTCGTGAGCAGTTACGTGCGCGATGGCAGGCATTCAGGTCTGCGAGCGCATTCAAACCAAAAGGGAACATGAACCGCTCCATGACGGCTGTTGCAACACCGTTGTTGAACAAGGTCAGTGATGATCTGACGAGTATGGCAGTGCGCGGAGGTTTGCCGTTGCTTGTTGGCCGCGAGGAAGAAATGGAGCGAATTCTTAGAGTATTTGAAGGTGGGGGACGGTCCGTTGTTTTGGTGGGGCCGCCTGGAGTTGGAAAGCAAGCGATGATAGACGGCATTGCAGAGAGAATGGTTCGTGAAGATGTGCCAGAGATGTTGCAGGATCGACGTCTTGTGAGCTTCGACATTGGGCGACTTGTTGCCGGTGCAACGCCGGCTCAGGCAGAAGAGAGATTGCTATTGGCTTTGAACGAGGTCGGTAAGTCGCGCAATATCGCGCTGGCAATTCCAAATATTGACGACATTGTTGGGATATCGGCGGGCGGCGCTGAGAGTCTTGATCTTTCGTCATTGTTGGCGAGCGAGATTGAGAAAGGGTACTTTGTGTTGGTGGCTACTACGACTGCGGACGCGTATCGATCGACGCTTGAAGGGTCGGCGCTTGGTAGTGCTCTTACTAAGGTTGAGATCCAGGAGCCCGAGAAGAACCTCGCAATTCAGATTGTTGAAGCTAAGGTTGGGCGTGCTGAGGCTGAGCACAGTGTGATCTTTGCGTATCAGGCAGTTGAGGCTGCGGTTGAGATGACGGGTCGCTTTATGCATGACAGTCACCTTCCAGAGAAAGCGATTCAAGTTGTTCAAGAAGCCGCTCTTGCTGTTAAGCAGAGTAAGGGGGTTGGTTCGACAGTTACAAAGGACGATGTTGCGAAGATAGTGTCAGCTGCTTCGAAGGTACCTCTGACATCAGTGTCGCAAGACGAGAAAGCCAAGCTGCTCACGCTTGAAACCGAGATGCATAAGCGTGTTATTGGCCAGGGGGAGGCTGTGAAGATGGTGAGCTCAGCTCTGCGTCGAGCTCGTACTGAGTTACGGTCAGGAGGCCGACCGATTGCGAACTTTATGTTCTTGGGTCCAACTGGAGTTGGAAAGACCGAGCTTGCAAAGACTATTGCTGAAACATACTTTGGTGATGAGAAAGCGATGATAAGGCTCGATATGTCTGAGTATCAGGCGCCGGGAAGCATTGATCGGTTACTTGGAGTTCCAGGATCCGGACAGGGTGGTGTGTTTACGGAGGCTGTAAGACAACAGCCATTTGGTTTGATTTTGTTGGATGAGCTTGAGAAGTCACACCCGGATATATTAAACGTGTTTCTTCAGGTGTTCGATGACGGACGGATGACAGACGCCGCTGGTCGCACAATCGACTTCACACAAACGATCATAGTTGCAACATCAAACGCTGGATCGCCTTACATTCAGGCTGAGATTAAGAAGCAGACTCCGATAGACCAGATCAAGACGCATTTGATTGAAACTGAGCTCGCTGCTATCTACCGTCCTGAGTTTTTGAACCGTTTCGATGGAATTGTGGTATTTACGCCGTTGACGATGGAGGATGTGATGGCGATAGCCGGATTAATGCTTGGCGGTGTCATTGAGCGTATGGACGATAAGGGTATTGCGTTCGAGGTAACACCTGCTGCTATGAAGGAGCTTGCTGTTGCAGGTTATGATCCGCAGTTTGGAGCGCGACCGTTGCGTCGTGTGATTCAAGAGAAGGTGGAGGATCCACTGGCGACCGTTCTGCTCGAGGGCAAGGTGGATAGACGAGACAAAGTCGTGTTAGATGCTGGGGGAGACCTTCGCATCGAAAAAGCGCGGGCGCTATGAGTATAATCGTTGCGCTTGCGAGTTTTTTAATATCGGCGTTCGCAGTAATTTTGGTTATTGGAGCCGCGCGACGGCTAAAGATTGTAGATACGCCCAAGAAGGATGGTCGCCGAGTACATAAAAAACCGATCCCTCTTCTTGGAGGTTCGGCTATTTTTATTGCGATCTTGATTGTAACCGTTATCGTATTGATGCGATCGGACGCTTTGGTTTCCGGGGAGGTTACGGCTGCTCATTATATCGCGCTGTTGATCGCGATGTTAATCCTCGTTGTAGGTGGGGGACTTGATGATAAGTTTAATCTAAAGCCTCAGTACCAAATCTTATTTCCAGTTCTCGCCGCACTTGTTGCGATTGGAGGTGGACTCGGCGTAGAAAAGCTCACGAACCCATTTGGGGGCGTCCTGTTTCTTGAAGCACACACGTGGGACTTGTTTAAGCTCGGCGCACACAACGTAGCGTTCAGCTGGCCGGGCGATATTATCGTATTCCTGTGGTTGATGGGGATGATGTATACGACTAAGCTCCTCGACGGTCTCGACGGCCTGGCGACGAGCATAGGCTCGGTCGGAGCCTTGGTCGTACTCTTGCTCGCGAGTACAGTAGCTTATCTTCAACCTGACATCGTGGTATTCGCAGCAATCGTATTCGGAGCATTGATCGGGTTCCTGGTCTGGAACATGCATCCCGCCAAGATTTTTCTTGGAGAGGGAGGCGCATTGCTCGTTGGGTTTGTATTGGGATCACTCGCAGTATTATCGGGTGGAAAAGTAGCAACGCTGTTGCTTGTAATGGGAGTCCCGATATTGGATGTTGTGTGGGTGATGTATCGACGACGACAAGCAGGGAAGAAGGTGTCAAAAGCTGATAGACTGCATCTTCATCATAGACTGTATGATCTTGGGATGACTCAGCGTGACGTGGTGTTTTTCTACACGTTCTTGGCGAGTATGTTCGGTGTCATGACGCTCTTCTTGTCGAGCATGGCGAAGTTGATAGCGTTGATTGGATTATCGATAGTCGTACTAGCTGGAGCTTTCTTCCTGATTTCTCTGGAAAAGAAAATGCCCCGGACCCGTAAAGGCCAGGGGCGGTCGTAGTAGCCGGTCTAGTTCGGCAGCTCAGGGATCAGCGACACGTGTCGCGTGGCCTGGTCTGCGAGCTCATGCACGAGTTGCACGAGGCCGTGGTAGGCGATGCCCATGCCACGCAGGATGCGCGCAGCCGGCTCTTCGATCACGTCCGCGATTCCCCGGAAGCAGATGCGAGAGACCTTGAGAGCCTTCTGCACCTGGTTGTTGAGCTTCGGAGGGCACACCTTGCCGAGCACCTTCAGGCGGTTCTTCTCGGCCATCAGCATGTGCGCCTTGACGAGTGCGCCGGTCGCGTCCTCGATCAGCAGGGCCAGGATGTCCAGGAACCACGTCTCGAAGCTTCCGATCTCGAAGTACTCCTCTTCGTAGCCGTCGTCGTCCACTTCATCTTCCATGCGCGTGGAGATGAGTGCGAGGTACTCGCCGAATCTCTCCAGCGGGACCACGATTCCAAGTTCAGCGTTTGCACATTCAGCAGTCACGATTACTCTCCTCCAAAGGCAACACCATAGTTGCCTGTAAATCTAACCACATTATATGCGATTTGTAAAGCCATTGGCAATAGTAGCCGTTTTAGTACTAGCAGGTGCTGGATGCTCAGCGCCCAATACTTCAGGAAGTACGGTTAAGATCGAAACGCCTTCTGGGGATAAGATTCATGTAAAAGAAGCTAGATCTTTGACCGAGCAGCATGTAGGCTTGTCTGGATCTAAAGATATTGGCGACGGTATGCTGTTCTGTTTTTCCGAGTACAAGGTACAAAAATTCTGGATGCTTGATATGCATGTTCCGATTGATATGATTTGGATAGAGGATGAGAAGGTTACAGGTGTGGCAGATAACGTGCCTATTGAGACCAATAATGATTGGACGCGACGAGAGAGCGGTGATGCGGTGAATACTGTGCTCGAGGTTCCTGCGGGAATGGCAGCAGAGCTGGGAATCGTACGAGGGTCAGTTATGCCAGACGTCGACGAGATTTGTTCCAAGTAAAACAAAAACGAGCCTTGCGGCTCGTTTTTTCTTATGCAATTTTTTCAATCATCACTTTCGTGAAAGGCTGTCGGTGACCAACATTTCGTCGGTAGTTTGACTTTGGCTTGTACTTGATAACGCTGATCTTCTTTGATCGACCGTTCTCCATGATCTTACCAGTAACCTTTCCTGCGAGAGGAGTTCCAACCTTTGTCTCCTTACCTTCATCGTCAGAGATTAGGATAGCCTCGAACTCTACGGCTGTTCCTTCTTCCTGCTCGATCTTCTCTGTAAGGAACCATTTTCCTTCCTCTACAACGTGCTGCTTTCCTCCGCTTTTGATAATAGCGAACATATTCATGAAACTTATGCCCGTTTCCAGCGAAATCGCGGAATCCAAGGCGTTCTTTAAGATGGCCAGATAGTAACAAAATGGGGGATTATTGTCAATCCCGATCAATGATGAGATCGAATAAGGATCTTTGGTATAATCATTGCATATGAATGATCGATTACTGGTCGAGCTCGAGAAGCTATTAGCAGAGATACCGAAGTCAGTTCCGGTGTTTGTATTTGGAGGTTTCGCCGTTGACGGGCATCACGGATCGTTAACGAGGGAGCATTCAGATGTAGACCTCCTTTGCTGGCGTAGGGATGTAGACGCTGTGCGCGAAGCTATGAAGAGGGCAGGGCACGATACTGAATTGTTCTCTCACCCTCAAGACTCTGAGCTAGTATATAAATTCAATACCAAGGACACGGACAAGACATTTGGATGCCAAATAATTGATGAAGCACCGGACGGTCAATTTCAGATCAGTTTTTGGCATTTCTCAAAACAGCTATATCCCTTGGATTATATCGATCCATTGTATGCTGAGCTTTCTGGTGTGAGCTTCCCAGTTGTTAGTTTGGATTTTACTCGTTTGTTGAAAGACCAAGAGATTAGCTTTTACAATGAGCTTAAGGAAGAGTATCCGGAAAAATTTGCAAGGAGGGAAGAGAAATACAAGAATTGTTTACACGACATCAAAATACTGTCTGGAGGAGAAGTGAAAGTTATCTAATAGAATGTACATATGAAACTATCTACTTACCACGAGAAGTACGCATCAAGATCTGATGACGAGATGCAAACACGCGCAGATGTTAAGGAGGAAGAGCTTCGAAGAGTTTTTAAACAACTCGATATCAACTTTGAGTCGGAAACTATAAGGGTTTTTGTAGTCGGCTGTGGTGAACGACGACTTGTAAGTCACCATAAACGAATATTAGAAGAGCTGACAGGTAAGAAAGTGGATCAGGTAACGAGTGATATTTCGATAGATCACCTATCGGGTGCAGAGGGTGTGATTCAGCATAATGCAATCGAGCCCTTGCCGGGCGCTCCATACGATATCGTTTATGCTCATGTATTCTTGAAATTCATCGAGTCTGATCTTCAGTGGACAGTTGTCAAGAATACGTATGACGCTCTTATAGACGGCGGTGTGGCCATTCATGTATTCGATAGAGAAGAGATCGATGCCACGGAAGAAACGATAGCTGACGGAGCTTATGCGGTGTCACTAGGCGGCCTCAAGGGACACTTGTCAGAATTGTCAATTAGCTACGAGGTGATTGAATGGACGATAGAAGGTATTCTACCGATGCCGCTTGCTGGACTCGCATTGGTATTACGTAAATAGCGATATTAAAAACAACCGATATTGTCGGTTGTTTTTGTTTGTATCGATTAGGTCTCTTAGTACGCTGTAGTTCTGGTCAGGTGATACGGCTTACTGAATCTTTTTTTATCTTGACTCATTATCCATATGTTGTCGTTTATATGGATAGCGTCGATCTCAGGAAACCTTATTTTCACCTGCTTCGTGATCGAATCGATAGCTAGGAGGGTGTTAGCCCTTAGTTCTACTTCGTAGTTGCTTCCAGCTTCTATTTCAGTCCTACTATCAATGAGATTGGCCAACTCGTCTGAGTAGTTAAAGATCCCAAGCTCACGCAACACCATCGGTAATTTGTAGTCGGCGCAGGCTGTAAGTTGGTCAATATTGTGAAACTTGCCTGGTCCTTTACCGTTGAATGCCTGAAATATATCCGCAGTCAGTAGTTGAGCTCGTTTGTAGAAGAGAACATTGCTGTCTTTGTACGTGGATGCGTCATTGAAGGAATCGAAATTGTTGACGAGAAGCTCTACGAGTAGTTGGGCGTCATTGTTAGCTGCACTTACCAGGTTTATAAGCTTGCCATTGTATTTGTTCAGGAGTGTAGCGCCTACATCCCTTATGATATCTAGCCTTTCCTTGAATAGGGGGATCTGAGTATTGCCTGACAAAAATGTCTCAAAATCTTTTTCGCTGATCTCTGACAGGAACTTCGCGTCCAAGATTGGAGCGCCATTTTTTATTGCTCTTGCAATAGCCCCTACTAGTCCGTACGCACCGTCGAGTTTCTTTGAGTTGTACTCAATATTCCACTTAGGATCGCCCCAGTATGAGAAACTAAGTGAATTGAAGATGAGCAAAAAGTGTAATTTATCATCGTCCTCAAGCGTTGAGATGTCGAAAGGCGATTCATCGATCCAGTGTTTAACATCTTGGTACTCAAAGGAATCACTAAATTCTCTTAGTTTTTTATCATCGATTCTTACATGCGATGAATGATCTACGACAAATTGACATGACTCTACAATTTTGCTCATAAATTTTTTGCTAAACCTCCCAACGTCGATGTAACGCATCACCCAGTGTCACCTCATCCGCAAACTCTAGATCAGACCCCGCAGGCAATCCTCGCGCAAGTCTCGATGCCTTAATATTCCGCGCCTTGAGTAGCTTGGACAAGTACATGATCGTCGCCTCGCCTTCGATATCTGGGTTGAAGGCTAGTACAACCTCGGATACTGCTGGCTCGTTTGTGAGCCTCTGGAATAGCGAGTTGATCTCGAGTGTGTCAGGTGTGATTCCTTCAATAGGCGAGAGCGTGCCTCCGAGTACGTGGTAGCGGCCGCGGAACCCTGCAGAATCGATCGTTCCTATGTCGCGGGGGTGAGCTACTGCACAGATCATTGTCTTGTCTCGCTTTGAGTCCAAGCAGATCTCGCAGACCTCCTGTGTTGTGTAAGTCTTACATGTCGAGCACGAGGTTACGGCTTGCTGAAGCTCGTGCAAAGCTCGTGACATGGATTCGATAGTCCCCTTCGGCTGCTTCAGAAGATAGAAAACATAACGGAGTGCGGTTTTCGGCCCCACTCCTGGTAAATAGGTGAACAGTGTCACCAGGTTCTGAATTGGCCTTGGGTACTCCCTCATTACAGTCCTAGTTGGCTAAGATCGGGCATGCCTCCAGCTTCCTTCATTGCTGCCTGAATTTCCTTTTGTAATTTCTTGTTTACCTCTTCGAGCGCTCCTTTAACTCCTCGTTCAATCTCGCTCGTGCTTTTTCCTTCCTCGATCGTTACGGAAAGTACTTCCTGCTTACCGTTCATCTTAATCTCGACTCCGTTCGATGAACCTGTGACCTGTACAGCTTCGAGTGCCTTCTCGATAGTCTTTGCCTGTGAACGTACGTCTTTGAGTGCTTTGATCTTGTTAAACATAGATATTGTTATAAATAGAAGTTATCCTTTTACCTTTGGTAACGGTGGCATTGCATTCGCCGCGTGTTGCTGCGGCATCTGTTTGCGAGGTTCCATGCGTCTCTCCAGGTTTCTGAAGGTTGCACGCGCTCCGTCAAAGTATAGCTTTACAATGCCAGTTGGTCCATTACGATGTTTGGCGATATGAATCTCGGCAATGTTTTGCTCTTCGGGAGACAGCTCATCTGGTTGATAGTTCTTGTCCACTGCTTTTCTGTAGATGAACATCACAACGTAGGCGTCCTGCTCGATTGATCCAGATTCTCGAAGGTGAGACAGCTTTGGAATCGCAGGCTTGAGAGCTTCCACGGTACGACTCAGCTGTGATAGTGCGATCACCGGAATCTCGAGCTCACGGGCGATTTGCTTGAGTCCACGCGAGATCTCCGCAACTTCCTGCACACGGTTTTCTTTTGCGCCACGGGATTCCATGAGCTGCAGGTAGTCGATGATGATCATGCCGAGTCCATGCTCGGCTTTCAGGCGACGACACTTTGCGCGGATCTCCATGATATTCGCAGACGCTGAGTCGTCGATGTAGATAGGCGTGTCGGCGAGTATGCCGAGTGCTTTCCCGACCTTCGGGAAGTCATCATCACGATCTGAAAGTTTACCGGTTCGCAGTTTCCAAAGGTCAATGTCACCCTCGGCACAGATAAGTCGGTCAACAAGTTGCTCTTTGCTCATCTCGAGCGAGAAGAGTCCAACGGGTATCTTGTGCTTCACTGCGGCGTGGAGCATCAGAGATAACGCGAAAGCTGTCTTTCCGACGGACGGTCGCGCAGCAAGGATCACGAGGTCGGCTTTTTGGAATCCGGCGAGTAGGTTGTCGAGCCCCGTGTATCCAGTTGGAACTCCTCGTAACTTACCGCGTTCTTTGTGGAGTTGGTCGATTCGTTCGAACGCATCTGAGAGGATCGCCTTAATCGGAACGAACGATTGCTTGAGGTGATTCTTGGAAACGCTAAACATAGCCTGCTCGGCTTCGTCGAGCACGATAGCAAGATCATCCTCCGATTCGTCGTATCCCATCTTCGATATCGTCGACGCTGCACTAATAAGTCGGCGCAACGTTGACTTCTTCTGGATGATTCCGCTGTAATGCAAAATGTTGCTGGATGTTGGAACGATGTTCGTGAGCTCGGCGATGTACGCACGCCCTCCTGCGAACTTGAGTTTGTCGAGCTCGTCCAATCGGTTTCCAAGCGACAGGATGTCGATCGGCTCGTGTTTCGAGTACAGCTCCACCATCGCTTCGTATAGATGACGATGTTTTTCAAAGTAGAAGTCGTCTGGACGTACTTTGTCCGCAATCTTCATTATAGCCTCCGGATCAATCAAAAGAGCCCCTAGAAAGGACTGTTCTGCTTCTTCGTTATGTGGAGGTATTTTGTGTAGTTCATCTGCCATGTTTCGATTTTAGCCTATGTAGCCCTTATAATCAATGGTCTTTAGGGTATAAGCTGTGCGCCTCTTGTTGATAGCAGGAAATCGCTTTTTTACCTGTGGACCGCTAAATATCCCTGCGTGTTATACTTTTGGAGTAATTAGAACCCAGCACGTACAGATGACGGGTCTTTTTGGAGGACAAGGAGATAGACGTCACGCTATTGGACTCATTGTCGGGGCAGTAGTAGGCGTTGGAATATTTGGAATACCTTTTGCATTCGTGCAATCGGGATTTTTTGTTGGAATGATATACCTTGTCGTAATCGGCTTTGTTGCAATGACATTGGCAATGATGTTTGCCGAGGTGAATATACAGACGCCGGGACGGCATAGAATGTCAGGTTATGTTCGAAGGTACTTTGGGAAAAAGTGGGGGGCGGTGGCGGCTCTAGTGATGACTGGGAGCACGTGGGGCGGATTACTTGCGTATGTTTTGGTCGGCGGGGAGTTCTTCCACGCACTCGTTTCGCAGTATATCGGCGGCACGGTGTTCATGTACCAGCTATTTTTCATGGTATTTGGGTTCATCATTGCATTGCGAGGATTGTCTTTCGTTGCTCGTACCGAGGCTTACTTAGTGCCAGCGTTGCTGCTTGTGGTGAGTGTGATTATGGCTCGAGGTTTCTTTGACATAGACACAGTTAACTACACCACGTTTACCGGTAACAATATCTTCCTGCCTTACGGTGTCGTACTGTTTTCCATTGGTGGGCTGAATGTGATTCCGGAGATAAAGGACTTGCTTAAAAAAGATAGCAATTCCTTGAGGAGAGTAGTGCCATTTGGATACCTGCTTATCATTGCTCTTTACGCTGCGTTTGCAGCCGTTGTCGTTGGTGTGACCGGGTTAGAGACTACGCCGGAGTCCATTGTTGGGCTTGGGTCAGCGTTGGGTCCATGGGTTTTGGTCTTGGGATCGATAATGGGATTATTGGCAGTGTCTACAAGTTTTATAATCCTGTCAGTAGAGATGCAGGACATGCTGGAGTTTGATTTAGGTGCTTCAAGATTGTTGGCATGGTTTGCAACGGTGTCTGCTCCGTTGTTCATTTTCTCGATAGGAGCTCGTAACTTCATTGAAGTGATTAGTTTTACGGGTGCAGTTTTTGGTGGATTGATGGGTATTTTTGTTGTTATGATGTACTTGCGAGTCAGGAATAAGACCTGTATGTCACCCGCAAAATGCTTTGCAATCCCAAAGTGGATAAGCGTGGCTATTCTTATACTGTTCGTGACTGGTATACTTATAGGCGTACTGGACATATCTCCAGCTAAGATTAACGGTTGGCTAACATGAAGCCGCTCAGATTTCTATTAATGTTTATCTCGGCAAGCGTGATCGCTTTCTTGGTCTCGTCATTTCTCATATTTACGGCGAACATGTTGGGAGAGGTACGGCTACTCCTAGCTGGATTCGTATTGTCGATCATGGTTACGTTTATATTCAGCTTTCTATATTTCAAGGGCGTGCCGGATCTTTCATGGCGTGAGCGGATGGAAGTGATCGCTGTATGGATGGGGCTGATGATTATCGTCGATGGGATAATATTTAGGTTTATGTACGATGGGACCTGGGGTGACCTGGGTGTGTTTACGATAGCGGGTTACAGCCTCAGTGTCATAACTTTGTTTGTAGCAGCGTATTTGACGAGCTCCGAGCATCCGACGCTGGCGCGTAGTCCGAATCTACTAGACAACCCGTCTCCTGAGAAAAAGGCAAAGCCTTTAAACAAAAAACAGGCCTAGAGCCTGTTTTCTTGTTTGTTGTAGCAAGTGAGTACGTTTTTCATCAGTGTCGCGACTGTGACGGGTCCAATGCCTCCAGGGCTCGGTGAGCGCCACGCAGCGAAGTTGTCGACGTCGGGGCTCACGTCTCCGATCACTTTGCCATCAACCTTGCTCGTTCCAATATCTATTAGTATCGCACCTTCCTTGATCATCTCTCTCGTTATCGCACCGGGTTTACCGAGCGCCACGATCACGATGTCTGCGGCTTTGAGTCGCTCTTTGTATTCCGGCGCATCGACTCTGCTCCAATCCGTTGTAACTTCTAGCGGCTCTAATGCGCTCGCAACTGGTGGAGCGAAGAGGGCGGGAGTATTTGCAATTACGATAGCATGCTTGCCGGCGAGTTTCTCGTTTGTTGATTCGAGCATGGATACGATCGCTTGAGTCAGTACAGGCGGCACGGCTGACTGTCCTGCGATGAACCGATCCACGTTAACTGGATGGAAGCCGTCTACATCTTTGATGGGGTCGATCGACAGTATCGCCTCATCGGCATCGATCTGCTTTGGCAGTGGTAGCTGAACTAGGATCGCATGGATATCTTCGCGGCCGTTCAGTTCCTCGATCAGCGAGATGAGCTCTCCTTGATGTGTTGTATCCGGCAAATGGAATCTTTCAAAACGAATACCGTCGCGCTTTGCAGCCCGTTCCTTTAGTCTCACGTAAATATGTGACGCTTCATCGTCTCCGACCAACACAGCTGCGAGTCCGGGATCGAGTCTCTTGTGCTCGATCTCGTCTTTCACCTCCTCGTGAATGCTCTTCGCGATCTCACGCCCATTAATGTATTGGGTCATTACTTTGTATAACTGAGTTTTTCGTATAGTGGAAAATTCATTGTGAGCTCTTCTACTTCTGTTTTGATCTTGCTGAGCTCGCCGTCATCGTTCCGAGCTGTTATCGCACGATCAATCCAGTCTGCGATTTTACGCATCTCGTCCTCCTTCATGCCGCGTGTTGTAAGTGCAGGAGTTCCGAGTCTAATTCCTGATGGATCAAGCGGTTTACGAGGATCATCCGGGATCATATTCTTGTTCACGGTGATGCCAGCTTTGTCGAGCGCCGTTTCGGCCTCGTGGCCAGTCACACCCTTTGGTGTGACGTCGATCAGTAGAAGGTGATTATCTGTACCGCCAAACATGAGCTTGAATCCTCGCGATTCGAGCTCGAGTTCGAGTACCTTTGCATTCGCTTTGATCTGCTTAGCGTATTCCTTAAACTCAGGCTCCATGGCTTCCTTGAATGCAATAGCCTTTGCTGTGATCACATTCTCGTGCGGCCCACCCTGCAGCCCAGGGAACACTGCCTTGTCGACAGCCTTTGCGTGCTTTTTCTTGCACATGATCATTCCACCACGAGGTCCTCGCAATGTTTTATGCGTGGTTGTTGTAACAATATCGAAAATTGGAACGGGGTTGTTCATTTCTCCTGCCGCGATAAGCCCCGCGATGTGCGCGATATCTGCCATCGTCATTGCACCAACCTCGTCTGCGATTTCTTGTACACGTTCGAAGTCGATCTCGCGTGAGTATGCTGAGTAGCCTACGAGAATGAGCTTTGGCTTATGCTCGATAGCCATCTCTCGTAAGTTGTTGAGGTCGAGCTTACCCTCGGCGTTGGTTTTGTATCGAATGAAGTTGTAGATCTTTGATGACTGAGTAACAGGGTGACCGTGAGTGAGATGTCCGCCGTGACTCAAGTCCATTCCTAACACAGTATCGCCGTGGTCGAGCAAAGCCTCGTATGCTGCGATGTTCGCAGGTGCTCCAGATAGGGGTTGCACATTTACATGCTCGGCGCCAAAGATTGCCTTTGCACGGTCGATTGCAAGTTGCTCGATGGTATCGATGTATTCACACCCGCCGTAATAACGCTTTCCGGGGTAACCCTCGGCGTATTTGTTTGTTGTAACAGAACCGAGTGCCTCAAGAACGGCCTCGGATACAAAGTTCTCCGACGGAATCATCTCTAACCCGTCACGTTGTCGATTGAGCTCAAGCTCCAGAGATGCTGCCACCTCTGGGTCGAAGGAATGGATATTTTTCATGAGAAAAGTGTACTCTTTCTCGACTTTTCATGCAATCTGAGCTATTCTGGCTTCATTATGAATGCATACAAGCGGGTACATTTTATCGGTATTGGAGGTATAGGAATCTCTGCAATGGCGAAGTTGCTTAAGTCGCAAGGTGTTTATGTTTCCGGATCCGATTTGAACGATTCCGTGATTGTTCAGTCGTGTCGAGACGCGGATATTCAGGTGTGGCTTGGAAGCCATCCAGACAAGATGGGGAAGGATGTTGAGCTTGTTGTTTATTCGGGCGCAGTACCGGAGGATGACGAGGAACGGATCCGCGGACGGCATCTTGATGCGCGTGAAGTTGTGTATAACGAGTTTCTTGGGGAAGTGTCGAAGGATCACAAGCTCGTCGCAGTGACAGGGACGCACGGCAAGTCGACGACGACCGCTTTACTTGGGAACATTCTGATAGAGGCGGGTCTTGATCCAACAGTCGTAGTAGGGTCGCAAGTTCCAGGTTTGAAATATGGAAACCTCCAAGTAGGGAAGAGTGGCTTGTTTGTCGCGGAGGCGTGTGAGTATCAGGCGCACATGTTGCATCTGGATCCGGATATCATAGTACTGACAAACATTGAGTTCGATCATCCTGACTTTTACAAGGACGTTGATCATGTTCGATCTGTGATGAAGGAGTTTGTAGAGAAACTGCCTGAGGGTGGAATATTGGTTTGGAATAAGAACGACGAGCAATCTCGAATTCTGGTATCCGAGATCGTGGAGACAAGAGCGGACATTCGTATGATCTCGTACGGAGACGAAGGCGAGTTCCACACAGTTGTTGAGGCGCTGCCAGGAGATCAGTTCGTCCATGTATATATGCAGGGTATAGAGATTGGAGACGTTCATTTGCCATTACCCGGAGAGTATAATGTTGCAAATGCTATGTCTGCCGCGTTGGCAGCATATGCGTTAGACGTACCGAGCGCGACGATTAAGAGTTCGTTGGAGGCTTTCCCAGGACTCTGGAGACGATTCGAGAAACTCGGCAAGTTCCAGGACGCAGATGTTTACTCGGACTATGCTCATCACCCAACAGCGGTGGCGAGTTTGTTGGAAGGTGCAAAGACATTCCTACCAGATCGCAGAATCGTACTCTGTTTCCAACCGCATCAGCACGCACGAACGCGTGGACTTTTTGATGAGTTTGTAGAATCGATGGATGATGCGGATGAGGCAGTGTTAGTTGAGATCTACGATGTCGCTGGGAGGAACGAGAACAGTTCCGGATCATCGAGCTTGGATCTAGTTGAAGCGATCAAGAAACGAGATCAGCAACGAGGAGTGGTTCGTGAAGTGATTTTCGCAAAGGATCTTGCCGAGGCTCGATCTGCACTAGAGAAAGTCGTGAGGAAAGATTATGTGTTATTGATGGCCGGGGCAGGATCGATTGATAATTTGGCGAGAGAGTTGGTATGAACACAGAACTAACTGCAAAACTTGAAAGCATCGTTGGGAAGGATCTTAAGATCGACGAGCTAATGTCTGGTCATTCACATTACAAGATCGGTGGCCCGGCGAAGTATTTTGCGACCGCTCAGACTTCTGAGGAAGTTGTTGAGCTTGTTCGTACCGCGATCGTTCACGAGATTGACTGGGTGATCGTGGGTGCAGGGACGAATATCTTGGTGAGTGACGCTGGATTTGCTGGTCTCGTGATCAAGATGGCGAATCGATCAGTGCAGATTGATGAGGCGAGCGGCGAGGTCGTTGCGGAGGCAGGTGCTTTGTCTGCAATGGTTGCGCGAGAGACAGCCAAACTCGGGCTTACTGGATTTGAGTGGGCGGTTGGATTGCCTGGGACAATTGGTGGTGCTGTGCGAGGGAACGCTGGATGTTTTGGCGGGGAGACAAAAGATAGTCTCGTTTCTGTTGACATCGTTGATGGTGAGACAGGCGAGTTGAGTTCGATCACAGCAAAGAAGCTCAAGATGGGATATCGAGAGTCAGAGGTAAAGCATCAGCCTTGGGTCGTGTTGCGAGCTCACTTTAAGCTCGAAAAACGCGATGCCGAGCGAAATCTCGAGAAACTCGAGGATGTACTGCAGTGCCGAGCGAGTTCTCAGCCCAAGAACGAGCGATGTGCAGGATGTGCGTACAAGAACTTTGAGTTCAGCGACGTATCGGATATTGATAAACTCGTAGAAGCTATTGGAATCGATAATATCCCACCGAATTTTATAGACAATAAGAGGGTCCCGGCAGGGTGGGTGATCGACCAGGCTGGCCTTAAGGGATTCAAGGTCGGTGGTGCATCAATATCGGACGTGCACGGCAACTTTGTGATCAATGGAGAAGGTGCTACAGCCGATCATATCGTGCAGTTGCTTGCAACCGTGAAGACTAAGGTTCGCAATTTGTATGGGGTTCAGTTGGAGGAAGAGATTCAGTTGATTGGGTTCTAGGATTATGTGCATAACTCGGCCGGAAACGGTCGAGTTTTTGGTATAATTGATTGTGAAATAATTATATCTTTATGAACTATCCACAAAGGGCCCTTTCTTTTAGTTGCTATTCTTTTGTCATTGCAGCTTTTGGGGTTCTTTTGTTTGCAACGGGGGCGAATGCTGCTCCGGTTACAGTGACCTGTTCAGGAACTGAAGGGTCTCCGACTGCTGTTACTGAGTCGTCTCTGGCTGGTGATGATGTGACTTTTGAAGATGACAACTATGGAGACAATACAAATGTTTGGTGTGAATTGGACGAGTCCATCTCTGCTGCTTCGGTAACCATAGAGGATGGCGTGGTGCTGACGCATGTTGCAGAGGACGTGGACGGTGTAACTATTACGACGACCGGAAACGTAACTCTAGAGGCCGATGGTGCTGACACTGGAGTAAACACGGAATATCCAACGTCTAGTGGAACAGAGATTGGGGGATCTATCATTGTGACAGGGAAGGGGTGCGCCGGAGGGGCGACTGACACGTTAAGCGGAAGGGGCCCAAACACTGGAACTGGCATTTGTGCTGCTGATACATCTGGATATGGAGATGGGGCTACTGGTAACTATGTGGCGGATTATGGCGGAGGTGCTGGCCATGGTGGTAGTGGTGGAGTCTCCGATTCTGGAGGCGGAGGTGCGACCTACGGTTTGAACACAGCGCCGATATTGCTCGGTTCCGGTGGAGGTGGAGGTGATGGAGGCGGTGATGTGACAGGTGGCGCTGGAGGAGGTCGAATCCGGCTTGATGTTGCAGGTACACTTGATATTGAAGGTACTATCGCTGCAAACGGTTCAACGGGTGGTATTGCGGTTAATGCCGGTGGAGGGGGCTCTGGTGGGTCAGTTTATATTACTGCCGGAACAATAGATGGATCTGGGAATATTTCCGCAGATGGTGGAGATGGTGGAAACTCTAACAATACTAATAATGAAGATGCCGGTGGAGGTGGAGGTGGTCGTATTGCTGTTTATTACGACACGAATACTGCCTTTTCGCTCGCAGCAATTCTTGCTGACGCTGGGCTGAAAGGAAGTGGTGCAACCAATGCAGACGATGGAAGTGCAGGCACGACGTTTATATTGAACAGAAAGACAGATGATGGAGCTGGGGACCTGCGGATCACGTCTGGTTTAGACCTTGTAACAGGTACAGACCTGGCACGAACTAATATAACGATTGATAGTGGAGCTGAGATTACATGTGGAGTTCAAACAACGCTCGATTTCACGGCGTCGAATAACCTCACAGATAACGGAGCGACGCTTGATTGTTCTTCAGCAATTTCAACGTTCAATATTTCGGCCGGGGCTACTCTTACGACGGCAGGTATATCGTGGACCATCTCTAACACAGATACCACTAATATTTCTGCTGCAACATGGACGAGCTCGGGGACGAACACTTTAACCTATAGTAAGGACGGGGCTACGATGGATTGGGCTATCACAAATGATCTCACACTTAATAGTTTTACAATTACAAGTCCTTCCTCTCTATCTACAGGGACAGCGGACAGCGGCGTGATCACAATGGATGATGCGATTGACGTTACGCTTGTTTCAACTGACATTGTTAGTGGTGTGGAGTGGACGGGTATAGATAATATTACAATTGATGCAAGTTCGAGCATCAATGGTAATGGTAGGGGGTGTGTTGGAGCGGTTTCTGACAACACAGATGGTTATGGTCCGAATACGGGAACGGGTATATGTGCCATAACTACATCTGGATATGGAGATGCATCGACGGCCTCTGGAGTAAATGATTTTGGTGGAGGTGCCGGTCATGGTGGTGCAGGCGCAGCATCTGATGCGAGTGGCACGGGTGCTACTTATGGTTCGAACACGGCACCAGTGCTACTTGGTTCTGGTGGAGGTGGTGGTGCTTCAACCGGTAACGGGGTGGGTGGTAACGGAGGGAGCCGAATTCGTCTTGATGTTACGGGTACGCTTGACATTGAAGGTACTGTGTCGGTAGATGGTTCCGTGGGAGGTTCTGCGACTATCGCTGGCGGAGGTGGTTCAGGTGGTTCCGTCTACATTACTACTGGTACATTAGATGGGGGTGGTAGTATTTCTGCTGATGGTGGCACGGGTGGTAACTCTACAAACTCAAACTCTGAGGATGGTGGTGGAGGTGGAGGAGGTCGTATTGCTATACATTACACTGTTGATAGTAGTAGTTATCTATCTGGAATGACGGATACTAGCAATACAGCTGCTGGGGCGGACGCTGGTGATGGAAACGGTGGTGCCGCTGGGTCTAAAGGAACTCTATATACTCTTCAATCTCTCGTATTCAGTTCGGCTGTTACCTCTGTTTCAAGCGGAATAACGGTTGATACATTGACGATTACCCTTAACCAGAACTCAGACATTGTAGACGGAAGCGCGGGCGATGGTTTGGATGTAATCACGCTGGCTGCAAGTTCTGGGACATGTACAATTGATAATTCAGACTACGCTGCATCGAGTACCACTACGCTCGTGCTTAACATTACATGTTCTGCAACGGGGGACACGAGTATCACGGTTGATCCGACGTACACGACAGCCGGCAGTAATGATATCCACGACACATCAGGATCCATAGAGATGGATAATGCAAGAACCGTCACAGGCACAGACGGCGCGGCCCCTGTTATCACTTCCTTCGAATACCAAGACAACGATGCAGATGGAAAGGTAGACACTATACGTCTCAACATGACAGAGACATTAGACGCAGACTCGGTTGTTGCCGCAAACGATCTTGTGTTTGGCAATGTTGGAGACTTCACGAGCGCGGCATTTGGCGCAGACGCAACAGATCAGGCTGGAGCGTCAGGCGTAGTTGATATAACTCTTGGAACTGAGTCTTCTGCGGTAGACACGTTGGACGACTCAGGAAACATTGCCATAACCTCACAGAACTCATTCTCTTTAGAAGACTCTGCTGGTAACGTGAATGCAGTCCTTGGAGCGCAGTCACAAGCAACTGCAAACGACGGCGCAGGTCCAGTCCTCATAACCTCTTCTCCAATAGATGGGGCAGATAGTATCGATACAGATGCAACAGTCATCCTCACATTCTCTGAAGCGATGGATACTTCTGCTAACTTTGTCTATACATGTTGTGGTGCAGGAACAGATCCAGGCCGATCTGGTGCATGGACAGTCTCAGACACTGTATACACAATTACACCAACGGTAGACTGGACGAACAGTGAGGACATCACGATAGACATCACAACGGCAGATGACGCTAACACCAATGGTTTCGGAGGTGCCGTATCTACCATGGACGACCCCTTCACTTTCACAATTGCAGCAGCAGTGAGCGGAGGTACCCCAACGCCTGGAACAGGTCCTGCAGCGGTAGTGACCACTGCAATGCTAATAACACCGAACGGCACCGAGATTCTTCAAGGTAACCAACCATACGCAATAACCTGGCTTGCATCAGGAGACAACCTAGACTCGATCTCGATCTACTACTCCTCAGACTCTGGACGAAACTACGAGCTCGTAGCCAGCGGAGAGGCTAATGACGGATCGTACACATGGACAGTTCCGAGCGAGACTACTGCAACAGGAAAGATACGAGTTGATGCTGTAACAAGCTCAGGTGGAGTCCTCATAGGCGATGATTCCAACTCAACGTTCTCAGTCTCATCGATAACGATCCCACCAGAGCCTGAAACCAGCGAACCAGAGCTCACAGGCCCAGTTCTCGCAGAGATGACCGCACCAGACGGCGAGGTCCTAGACATCCGAGAAGGATCACTCTTCCGAGGAGTTGAACTTTCAGGTGTATACCTAGTGAAAGACGGAACACGTTACGTTTTCCCACCTGAAGCAGTATTCCTCTCACGTTACGCAGACTTCAGCGGAGTAGTACAGATAGACGATGACCAACTCAGAGAACTACCATTTGGAGGTCGCATGACCATGGCAGAGGGTAGTCTCATAAAGATCCAATCAGATAACCGAGTATATGTTGTACTCGACGACATAGGTACGATCACACACATCCCAGACGAAGCAACTGCAATCTCCACATATGGAGCAGACTGGGCACAGCTCGTTCACGATATCTCTGTTGTGTTCTGGTTTGATTATACGGTGGAGTAACTACAACAAAAACCGACCCCGCCCTTCGCGAAGAGCGGGGTCGGTTTTTGGTTAAAAAAATTCGGCCCGCAAGTAGCGGGCCGTGAGGTCGTTTATGCTCGAGACCTAGATCTCGAGTTTGCCCAGTTCGGTCACGATCCTGCGGGCTTCGAAGGGGATCTCGAAGTCAGAGAGATCTACCCGTGTGCCGAACACCACATTCGCGATGTGGAAGAACCCGGCCTTTGCCTCTGCATTTCTCCACTCGGCTTCTTGCAGCGATGACGCGCACCTCTGCATCTTGCCGACCAGGATCGGGACGGTGGCCGTGTCGACGCTGATGTTGTCTGGGTTCTCATCTGGGATCCCGTGGACTCGTCCTTCTCGCCGCGAGTGTCCCTCTGCATCCAAGTACTTGTTCGCGCCATGCATGGCGTACAACAGGATGTTGGCGACGTGATGGTCCTCGGGCTCCGAGCCGCGTTCCACGTAGCTTCCGCGCCTCACGAACAGGAACATCGTGATCAGGCTGTTGGCTACGGTGCTGCAACACTGAATGCCGCGATGCATCACCGTGAGTCGGAGTAGTACCTGATCGAACACGTCGCTCGTGCTCTGCTGACGCTGGTGCCAGATCGCAAGGGCCCGCATCTCGAGGGCGAACCCCACTAGGCCCGCCAGAATCGCGAACACTCGAGTTTCCTGCATGTACGTTTTCACTCGTGTCATGATTCCTCCCTTCCGAAAGAACATGGGCAGTGAACCACGCATTGCCTCACTCGTCAACGAGATGTATCATATAGGAGTAATCAATCTATTTTCAAAAGTATGCAAATCGATAAGATCCACGGAAAAAACATGGAACTTACTAGTGCGATAGAGGATTATGTTGAGAAGCGTGTGTCAGTACTGCGAAAGCTTGTAAAACGCATGCAACCGGCTAAGATTTCTGTTGAGGTTGGGAAGCCGTCTGATCATCATAATAAAGGAGATGTATATTACGCGGAGTTTTCTGCCGATGTAAAAGGGGAGAAGTTTTACGCATCTGAGCGAGCCGAGAGCCTGTATGAGGCGATAGATAAGGTTCAGGCAAGTATTAAGCGGCAGATTGTGGATTGGAAGAAGAAGGGCGATGCAAAGACCAAAAAGCAGGGTCGGTCTTGGAAGTCTTTCATGCGATTTGGTAACAAATAAAGGTATTTTGTGTAGATATAGTTAGCGGGGGCATGCGCTGCACCCCGCGAGCCCTTCTTAGCTAATTGCGAAGAAGGGTAAATAGGGGCTGCCACCAGACATCTCTTTCGGACTATTTCCACAAAATTCAGTTCTGACTTTGTGTAAAAGCCTCGACATAGCTCTGCTATTCCTACGTTTTTACACTTCGTCACAACCGAATTTTGAGAAAATATCCTCGAAAGGATATCCGATGGCAGCCCCTTTTGGTTGACCAAATGCGTGATTTTTAGTAATATTGCCCCATTATGGCACACTTTTTAGATAGATTTTTAGGGGACAAAGACAAGAAAGTATTGAGGAGCTTTGAGCCGGTCGTTGCTCGTATCAATGAATTCAAGGAGGAGATGGCCGCATTGTCAGATGACGCTCTTAAGGCTAAGAGTATTGAGCTTAAGGAGAGGGCGCTTAAGGACGAGGATCTGAATGATCTTCTTCCTGAGGCTTTTGCGACCGTTCGAGAAGCTGCGAAGAGAACTCTTGGTCAGTTTCACTACGACGTTCAGCTGACTGGTGGAATCGCCATGCATCGTCGCAACATTGCGGAGATGAGAACTGGAGAAGGAAAGACGTTGACTGCGACTTTGCCTGTGTACCTGAACGCGCTGAGCGGGAAGGGAGTGCATCTTGCAACCGTGAACGACTACCTTTCAATGCGTGATGCGGTTTGGATGGGAGAGGTTTATCATTTCCTAGGACTGTCGGTGAGTGTCATCTCGCACGACGGTGCTTTTGTTTATGACCCTTCGGTTGTGCCAAACGAGGAAGGGGCAGATGCTGAGCATGACGACACTGGATCGTTCAAGGTTCAGCATGATTATTTGCGAGAGGTTACTCGACGTGAGGCGTACGAGGCCGACATCACTTACGGAACAAACAACGAGTTTGGTTTTGATTATCTTCGCGACAACATGGTGCACAACAAGGAGCAGCGCGTGCAGCGTGGGCTTAACTTCTGTGTGATTGACGAGGTCGACTCTATTTTGATCGACGAGTCACGAACTCCGCTGATCATCTCAGCGCCAGCTCAGACATCTAGTGCGATGTATCAGCAGTTCGCGCAGATTGTTCGAGTGCTAAAGGAGAACGACGACTACAACATCGACGAGAAGATGAAAGTTGCTACTTTGTCTGATGATGGGATCACTAAGGTGGAGAAAGCGCTTGGAGTAGAGAACTTGTACGTAACCGGTGGAGTGCAGCTTGTACATCACGTGGAGCAGGCGTTGCGAGCTGAGGTTTTGCATCACCGTGATCGTGAGTACGTTGTGAAAGAGGGAGAGATTGTGATTGTCGACGAGTTTACCGGGCGCATGATGGAAGGTCGTCGATTCTCGGAGGGGCTGCACCAGGCCATTGAGGCTAAGGAAGGAGTTGAAGTTAAGAACGAATCGCAGACTCTTGGAACGGTTACGTTCCAGAACTATTTCCGAATGTATGACAAGTTGTCGGGAATGACGGGAACTGCAAAGACAGAAGAGGAGGAGTTCCAGAAGATTTATGATATTTCGGTAATTGTAATACCAACAAACAAGCCAATCGCTCGAATCGACGGACGCGACAAGATATATCGCGATAACGATGCCAAGATCAACGCGATCGTGAAGGAGATTCGCGAGCGTCAGGAAAAGGGTCAGCCCGTTTTGGTTGGAACGGTTTCTATTGAGAAAAATGAAGAGATGAGCGATGCATTGAAGAAGGCGCGGTTGCCTTTTGAGATGCTGAACGCAAAGAACCACGAGCGTGAAGGAGAGATTGTGGCGAATGCCGGACGTAAGGGTTCGATCACGGTTGCAACGAACATGGCTGGTCGTGGAGTGGACATCAAGCTTGGAGGAACAGAAGCTACCGAAGAGGAGAGTCAGGCAGTTAAGGATCTTGGTGGACTTTTCGTGGTTGGTTCAGAACGTCACGAGTCGCGACGAATCGACAACCAGCTTCGTGGACGATCAGGGCGTCAGGGTGATCCGGGAGAGACACAGTTCTTTGTGTCCATGGATGACGACCTGATGCGAATTTTTGGATCGGATCGAATGAAGGGTGCCATGGAGAAGTTGGGAGTGCCCGACGATATGCCGATTGAGAATACTCTCATCTCAAAGCAGATTGAGTCTGCGCAGAAGAAAGTTGAGGGACACAACTTTGATATTCGAAAACGGTTGCTTGACTATGACAATGTCTTGAACAAGCAGCGTGAGTCCGTATACGTTATGCGACGAGACATCGTTGACATAGACATGGAGACAAACTCAGAAGACTTTAAGCCGCTTGTTCTTGATAATATTACGGCGGAGATTGAGCACGTTGTTGCTTTCCATACTGCGGATGGTTTGGATTGGAATGTGAAGGAGATTTTTGAAACGATGAATACTATCGTTAAGGTTCCGTCGAACGTGCAGGATTCATTCATGGAGTACAATGGGGTAAAGGCTCCGCAGGCTGCGAAGGCGGCTGAGGTACGTACTCAGATCATCGAAACACTCGAAGAGCATGCAGGGAAGGCATATGACGAGCTTGAGGGGTTGTTTGATGAGCGTAAGGAGCTATCACAAACAGAGAAGCAGCTGTTGTTGCGATCTATCGACAACCTTTGGGTGGAGCACCTAAGCGCGATGCGGAAGTTGCGATCATCTGTTGGGCTTTCAGGGTATGCACAGCGAGACCCGCTCGTTGAGTATAAGCGACAGAGCTTTAACATGTTCCAAGTGATGTTATCTGAGGCGCAAAAGCAAGTGGCGTATACGATCTTCAAGATATCGGAAGCCGTTAAGCTCATGCGATCACCTTCGATCGCGGATCGAGCACGCGTTGCAGATTCACAGGGAACAGCAGCAAAGCCTACGGGGGATGACAAGATTGGAAGAAACGATCCTTGTTCTTGCGGGAGCGGGAAGAAGTACAAGAAGTGTCATGGGGCCTAGTATGCTCAAACTCGGCAAATACAAACATTACAAAGGCGGGGAATACGAGATCGTGGCCCTGGCTAAGGATGAGGAGACTCATGAGGATCTTGTTGTGTACCGTGCGTTGTATGGTGAGAATCAGGTTTGGGTTCGGCCGTTGAGTATGTTTAATGAGAATGTTGAGGTGGATGGGGAGGTTGTTCCGAGGTTTATATTCTTGGAA